>Ga0163215_100566_pt1 | contig 56053 bp, 48 predicted proteins | sample SynspAceP_FD_185934 | JGI IMG/M metagenome (GOLD analysis project Ga0163215, IMG submission 185934) | Saline lake microbial communities from Ace Lake in Antarctica - Synechococcus sp. Ace-P (Hybrid Assembly) | ecosystem: Environmental > Aquatic > Non-marine Saline and Alkaline > Saline | place... | reverse complement strand
CCACCAGCCAACCGCCAACCGCCAACCGCCAACCGCCACCAGCCACCAGCCACCAGCCACCAGCCACCAGCCAACCGCCAACCGCCAACAGCCAACCGCCACCAGCCACCAGCCACCAGCCAAACGCCAAACGCCAAACGCCAACAGCCAACCGCCAACAGCCAACAGCCAAACCCCCGAGCGAAGCGATGCCCACTTATACCTTTGAAGCGATGGACGCGACCGGAACTGAGATCCGGGACGAAATCGATGCCGCCAACGAAGACGAGGCGCAAACCACCATCCGTCAGATGGGTTACTTCGTCACTAACATCGCCGAGAAAAAACTCGCGGCGGGGGAAGTCGCCAAGGGCGCCAAACGGAAACGTCCGTTCGCCATGGGCGGTGCCAAGACCAAACACATCTGTGCGTTCACCCGCCAGCTCTCGATCCTCCAAGACGCCGGGTTGCCGATCCTCCGCAGCCTCCGGATTTTGGAACAGAACCAGAAACCTGGCAAACTCAAGAACTCCCTGATGGACGTTTGCGACGAGATCGAAGGCGGGGCGACGTTGTCCGAAGCGATGGGCAAATCCCCGAAGGTCTTCAACCGGTTGTACGTCAACATGATCAAAGCCGGCGAGGCCGGCGGTGCGTTGGAAACCATCCTCAACCGGCTCGCCGATTTCCTTGAAAGTTCCGAGTCGCTCAAACGCAAAGTCAAAGGGGCGTTGATCTATCCCGTCATCGTCGTGCTCGTCGCGATCGCGATCCTAACGTTCATCATGATCGCCATCGTGCCGACGTTCGAAACGATGTTCGAAGAGTTCGGGTTGACCCTCCCACCGCCGACCCAGTTGCTCATCGCGATGAGTAATTACATCGCCGGTTATTGGTTCTTGCTGATTGCCATGCCGGTGTGCGGGTTGATCCTGATCAAACTGATCAAGAAATTCAAACAGGGCCGCGTCGGGTTCGACATGTTCATCTTGCGAGTACCGATTTTCGGTGCGCTCATTGAGAAGAACATTCTCGCCCGGACGACGCGGACACTCGGGACGCTAATCAGTTCCGGGGTGCCGATCATGGAAGGGTTGAACATCACTCGTGAAACGGCGGGCAACGCGATGTTCGAGAAACTGTACACGAAGGTCGCCGAGCAAATCCGCGAAGGCGAAGTCATTAGTAAACCGTTGGCCGAACACTCCACGCTTGGGTTCCACCCCATGGCCGCCGTGTTCTGGGCGTTGTTCGGATCGTTCCCCGGCGTCATGGTGATGAGCGTGGCGTTGACGAGTAAAGGCAGCAAACTCGACAAAGACGGGATGGTACAAACGCTGACGTTCATGGCGTTGTACATGATCCTCGGCGGGATGGTGATGTGCGTCCTGTATTATCTCACGAAAATCAGAGGCCGGGTCGTCGACGACCTCGTCGTCAACATGGTGGACGTCGGCGAAGAGACCGGCGAACTCGACACGATGCTTTACAAAGTCGCTGACACGTACGACGAGGAAGTCCGGATCATGACCGACAGTCTCACGGCATTGATGGAACCCATCATGATCGTGTTCCTCGGCCTCGCCGTCGGCTTCATCGTCATTTCACTCTTCATGCCCCTGGTGGAACTCATCACCGGCCTGACTTAGGCCTGTGGCCTGCGGTTGGCTTTTGGCGATTAGCTTTTGGCTTTTCGCTCCGCCGATCGCGAGTCCCCGCCAACAGCCAAACGCCAACAGCCAAACGCCAAACGCCAAACGCCAAACGCCAACAGCCAACAGCCAACAGCCAACAGCCAACAGCCAAACGCCAAACGCCAAACGCCAAACGCCAAACGCCAACAGCCAACAGCCAAACGCCAAACGCCAACAGCCAAACGCCAACAGCCAACCATGCAACTCACCATCCACTTACCGAGCCGCGAAGAGACCTTGGCGTTCAACCGTCAGCGGTGGGGTGAGATCCTTGCCGATCCACGTTGGAATGCTTGCGATGAGCGGATCGAAACCAATGCGTTTGGAAACATCCTCATGTCACCACCCGCCAGCGGTTCTCATTGCAAACGCCAGTTCCGCATCGGCGGGCTGCTCGAAAGACTGTTGGCGGAACGGGGGTTACCCGGAGAGGGTTTTGGGGAGTGCCCGATCTCCACGATCGACGGAGTCAAAGCTTGCGACGCGGCTTGGTTTTCGGCCGAGCGATATGCGCGAGTCCGGGGTCAGCAAGCGTACGAAGAAGCCCCCGAGATTTGCGTCGAAGTCGTCAGCCCATCCAATACTGAAAACGAACTGCAACACAAACGCTCGTTGTACTTCGAAGCCGGCGCGATGGAATGCTGGCGATGCGACCAGCAAGGCCGAATGACCTTTTACTACCAGAATGCCCCCGACGTCCCCAAACCCCGTTCCGAGTTTTGCCCTGAATTTCCTGTGGAAATTAGCGATTAGCGGTTGGCTTCCAACCAACAACCAACAACCAACAACCAACAACCAACAACCAACAACCAACAACCAACAACCATGCAACTCACCCTCACTCTTCCGGATCGCGAATCCACGCTGGCGTTTCACCGCCAGCGGTGGGAGGAAGTGCTTGCCGATTCGTTATTGGCGAGTTTCCCGGGGCGGGTCGAAACGAACGCGTTTGGACAGATTGTCATGTCACCTCCCGGACGTTTTTTCCATGGTCACTATCAAACACGAATCGCCTCGATGCTGGCCCAGCACTTAGGAGGTCAGACCGCTGTGGAAACCGGAGTCATCACCAGTGACGGGGTCAAGATTATCGACGTGGTTTGGTTGAGTCCTGCGTTCTTCAAATCATTAGAAGACCCCGCCGTATTGGAACACGCACCTGAGATCTGCGTCGAAGTCCTGAGTCCCTCGAACAGACCCCAAGAGATCGAACACAAGTTCCGTTTGTACTTCGACGCCGGCGCCATCGAATGCTGGCAATGCGGTCTTCAAGGCCAAATGACCTACTACCACCACACGAATCCCAACACGCAGCAAACCCACTCCATCCTCTGTCCTGAATTTCCTGCGCAGATGAGCGATTAATCATTGTCGACCGATCGCTCTGCGATCGGGAGTCTCGGCCGATGCCCGCTTCGGGCGAGGCCTCAACCAACCAACCAGTCATTCATCCAACCGCCAACCGCCATCCAATCATGTCAATCACCCTCACTCTTCCGGATCGCGAATCGACGCTGGCGTTTCATCGCCAGCGTTGGGCGGAGGTTTTAGCCGATCCCGAAATGGCAGTTTACCCAGGCAGAATTGAAACCAACGCATTTGGCCAAGTTACGATGAGTCCTCCTGCTGCCGAGTCTCACAGTGATCGCCAAGGTGAAGTCGTTTACCAACTTCGTCGTTTGCTCGGCGGTCGTGCCAAACCGGAATGCCCGGTCGGCACCTCCGACGGCGTCAAAGCGATCGATGTCGGCTGGTACTCGGCTTCGAGACACAGCCAGGTTCAAGGGCAAATTGCTTGCGACATCGCCCCCGAAATTTGCGTCGAAGTGATCAGCCCCAGTAACACGGTGGCGGAGATGGAATTCAAACGAGCGTTGTACTTCGAAGCCGGCGCCATCGAATGCTGGCAATGCGGCCTCCAAGGCGAAATGACCTACTACCGCCCCAACGATCCCAATACCCCCCAAACTCACTCCACTCTCTGCCCCAACTTTCCCGCGAAGATTAGCGATTAGCAATTGTCAACCGATCGCTCTGCGATCGCGAGTCCCAGCCGATGCCCGCTTCGGGCGAGGCGTCACCTAACAACAGCCAACCAATGCAACTCACTATCACCTTACCGGATCGCGAATCGTCGCTTGCGTTTCATCAAAACCGCTGGGCGGAAGTCGTGGGTGATCGTTGGTTAGCGGAATACCAAGGAAGATTGGAAACGAATGCTCAGGGTCAAATCATCATGTCACCTCCAGCAGCCTTCGTTCACAGTCGCCGACAATCGCGAATTGCCGTTTTGTTAGAGCAGTATCTCGGCGAGTTCTCGGTCACCGAGTGCGGAGTCATCACCAGCGACGGAGTCAAAGTTGTTGACGTCGGCTGGTATTCACGCAGTCGTATGGAAGAAATGAACGATGAGATCGTTGCCGAGTTGCCACCTGAAATCTGCGTCGAGGTCCTCAGCCTGAGCAACACCGTCTCCGAAATGGAGTTCAAACGAGCATTGTACTTGGAAGCCGGTGCCATCGAATGCTGGCAATGCGATCTTCAAGGCCAAATGAGTTACTACCACCCCGACGAACCCAACGCCCCACAAACTAACTCCACTCTCTGCCCCAATTTCCCCACGAAAATTAGCGATTAGTCATTGTCGACCGATCGCTCTGTGATCGCGAGTCCCAGCCGATGCCCGCTTCGGGCGAGGCGTCAACCAACCAAAAGCCAGTCGCCAACTCTTCTCCACTCCATCCCACTCCTCCCTCAGGCTTGTAGCCATGACCAGTCCAATGCCACGCCCGACACACCGCCAGCGACCTGCCACCGGTCCGCTGTCACCCGTCCCCTCCCGATCCGGTTTCACGCTCGTCGAGATCCTCGTCGTCATCACGATCATCGGCATTTTGGCGGGTATCGCCGTGCCAGCGATTCAAGGTGGCGTGTACAGAGCCAATGTTGCGGCAATTAAATTAGAAGTGAACTCAATTGCGTCCGCAATTGACAAGTACAGTTTGAAGTACGGAGATTACCCACCGGATTTCAGTGACAAATCAGTGATTGACCGGCACTACCGCAAGGTTTTCCCTCGTATGTCAGAAGATGAGGCCGGACTATTGGATGCGATGGTCGGCACAGGAGTATCCTTTGACCCCACTATCATCGACCGCGCCGAAGCACTGGTTTGGTGCTTAGGAGGTTACAGCGATGATATCCAACGGCCTTTCACTGCGCCTGGCGGACCACTTGACTGGATCGGCAGTGGCACTTACCTCGCCGCGACGAGCATTGAAAAACGGACACCGACCAACTACCAGATTAACAGCGATCGAACAAATAAACTCTTTGATTTTGCTGCCGAGCGATTGACGATTGGCTCTGTTAACTCTTCCGCTGCATTGAGCCCCACGAATCGGTATATATCATCTGAAGAATCAGGCACTGGTGACCTAGTCCCCACTTATTTGGCTCGCGAAGGTGGCGCTCCGTTTGTTTACTTTGACGCGAGAACTTACCGTAAACAGCATGCCACACTTGGCATGAACGGCTACGCGGGGTCAGGATTTGGGTTTGTTCGGCCTTACATCTCTGATTTGGTAAAGAAGGTAACGACGACTGCAAATTTTCTATCACTACCGGATGCTTTGCAGTCTTGGCAGTTTGTAAATCCAGATACCTTCCAAGTGATTTCTGCGGGCATGGACGATAGTTTCGGGCAAGTGGATTTAACGGATGTCGGTGATGCAGCAGACCGGCCTGTGTATTTCCAGTACCCAAGTGGGGACGCACTTGCGCCGCGAATAAATGTAGCTACTGCGGGGGCGCTCAAAATCGGCACAGTATCGAAATTTCAAGAAAACTCACTTGGGGGGAACGCTGACGAGTTCGTTGCTGACAACATCGCGAACTTTAGCAAAGCTGAAATTGTGGATGACATACCATGAGCATTATCAATTCAACTTCAATTTCGCGGGAAAATCGAAAGCCACTCCAGCGGTCGCGGTGTGGGCATGGCTTCACCCTTGTCGAGATATTGGTCGTCCTCGTGATCATCGGACTGATGGGCGGCATGGTCCTTACCGCAATTCAAGGTGTGACAACGACGGCACGGGCATCCCGCACCCGATCCATCATCGCAGCCTGCGATAGCGTGATTCAAGAGAAGTATGAGTCTTACAAGTACCGTGCGTTTGCGGTTAATGCTCCGATTACAAGCATGCTCGTTGATCATGACAGCAATCCATCAACACCGGACATCCTTGTCAGCAATGAGGTACTCGTTACGGAGGCAGCTCGCGTCCGGTTGATCATGGTTCGCGATCTGCAGCGGATGGAACTCCCTGATAAACAACTTGACGTTTTAATTCCTCCTGGGTCGCCAACACCTGCGGTCAGAATCAGAGCGGTTGCGAATCGAGTCATTTCGAATGCGGCAGGCAAGGCTATTCGTCAGTACGCAAGCCGATCGGAGACTGACATCACATGGAACCGGTCCCAGAAGTCAAATATGTATTTCGAACGATTCACGAGTTCAGGTTCCAGTTGGTCGACAACTTACGAAGGTGCAGAATGTCTTTACATGATCATGGCAACCTCGTTTTCAAATGGTTCTCCCGCAATTGATAGCATCCCAAATTCGAGTATCGGTGACCTAGATAATGACGGAATGCCCGAAATACTCGATGGGTGGGGTAACCCGCTAGGTTTCATCCGCTGGCCAGTCGGATTTTTAGATAGCGACTTGGTTGACACGACAATCCCCGACGAATTTGATCCGTTTCAAGTGGACTTTGGTAATTCGGTGTCGTCGGTAACACGGCCCTGGGCAATGCGGCCACTGATCGTGTCTGCTGGTTCGGACCAAGAGCACGGCATAGCACTGAGTTCAAACAGCGTCGAGTATCAGGCTCAAAACTGGCCATTGACTGACATGGACACCGGGACGGCGACAAAGGTTGGCGACGAAAGGCTGGGACGCTCTGATCCCTACAGATTTCCTGACCCTTTCCTTAGGCACAGCCCCCCCCCGACTTCACTTCCTGGTGCAGTCACCAATATTGAAACGAGCGTGGACAATATCACGAATTACTCTCTTGCGGTGTCCGAATGAACGTTCCATTTTCCCGAAATCGATCAAAATTATCGAACACTCGATTACGAGCGTTTACACTCATCGAGCTATTGGTAGTCATGTTCATTTTCATGCTATTGATTGCCGTGGCACTGCCAGTCGTCAAGGGACTTATTAGCGATCAGAAGACGAGTCGAACGGCCCAGAGTTTAGAGGCATTTGTCAATGCGGCTCGCAGTCGTGCGATTGGTGAGGGACGTACGGTTGGCGTGCGTTTCGAAAGGTTTGGAACATCTAATTACAAGCGTTCGACCTGCGTGCGTGTGCGTCAACTCGTTGGCGTTCCAGCTTACTCCGGTGATGCTGTCGATGCCTCGGCGGAGTTAATGGGTTCGCCGATTATTAACAGTGCGGTATTCGATACGGCGGATAGCCCGCTTCTGTATCTAAGTTCCAACATCCTCAACACCGCTCCTGTAACTGATGATTATTTGTCGCCAATCAAAGTTGGCGACTTGCTTGAATTGCCTGGCGGACGCTCCGTTGCGATTGGCGGAATAGGGGCAGTCACTGGCTCGTTGGTTCCAGTAACTTTTGATCTGTCTGAGAGAGTCAATGTAGCTGGGTCGATCTTCGTCAATCGTTTTCCCGATGCAGCAACGTCGTCTGCAACGGGTGGGGCAGTGAAATACCGAATCCACCGCAGTCCTGTTCCATCAACGAGCAAAACGCTCTCGCTACCAGGTGGGATGGCAGTCGATCTGAATTACTCTGGGATTGGCGTAGCCGGAAGTCAGTTCGCACCCGCTACCGATGCTTCCGTAATTCCTCGCTCAATCGATTTGCTATTCAGCCCCGATGGAACCGTTTCTCAGGTCATCTTTAATGCCGCGAACGATCGGATCTATCCAATGGGTTTGATCTTCTTTTGTATTGGCGAGATCGATGGAGTTGCTTCCGTCGAGGGCGCAACTGCTCCGGACCGCGAAAATCTGTTTTCAGCGGACCGAACACTGACAGCGAACGTCACGAAATCCGACGCCCTTTGGTTGGTTGTAAACCCGGCATCTGGCCAAGTTAGCACGGTGAGCAACGCGTCGATCGGAACGATTCCTGCTGATCCCACTGATCCGACGACTGCCGCGTTCGGTGCGGCAATGCAGGATGCACGTATTTTCGCAACTTTCTCCGACTCAGTATCGCAATAAACATGAATGCTTCGAACGATCCTCTGACACGTGGCGGCATTAGCTTAATCGAAGTGACATTCGCGATTGGTGTCATCCTGATTGGCATGGTGGGCCTCACTTCAATCTTGCCTCTGGCGGGGCGTCGCGCTCAAGACTCATTGGATTTCGATACTGCCACGGCAATTTCCAATACGGTTTCGGGTGAAATTTTAGCAAGGAAAATCATCAGAGATAGCGCATTAAGTGGCCCTTCGCTTCAACTTGGTACTGCTGCCGATCCAGTTATTCAACCGTTCTGCTTTGATCCACTTCTCGTCAACAGTGCGTCCGTCCCTTCATTCGAGCGGTACGATCTTTCAGTGTTCCCGTTTTACAATCTGAATCATGATCCACTGCTGGACCCATCCACTACCTATACAAACACCCCGGGTTTTCTTCGCCAGCCAAGACTTCAGCGCGTTGGTTTGAGCGGAATTATCAGTCTAACTGCGGCGCAGCAATTTGAAATTGCACGAACTTTGGTTGAAAGTGCAGATGATATCTCGCAAGTGCGACCGAAAGACCGCTCAATTCCTTCGGTGATGACTGGCCTGATGGCAACGACGTCAAGTAACTTTGGGTATGGAAAACGCATTCCAACGGGCGCGTACAACTGGATGATTACCGTCGACCCAGATAGTGAGTCTCGCTACGCAACCTTGTCCGTAGTGGTGTTCCAAGGGCGAGAGCGTGTCACAGAATTCCCAAGCGCAGTCGCAGATACTCCGGACGCGAATGCATTGGCGGAGCGAGTGGCACTGGTTGTGTCCCACGTCGGATTCCTAGGAGGTTCTGGTGGATCGGTTCGGCTATTGTCCTCCGGAAATACACTTTCTAATTTGACTAGTGGAGACTGGTTGATGCTCTCACGCACGGTATTGCCTGGGCCTCCCGGGGCGACAAACGCAAACGAAATTATTGCATCGCAAGTTCATCGTTGGTATCGAGTTGTGGGCACCGATGGTGACGCAACGATTTACACGCCAACTAACAACCAGACTATTGATGCCCTTACTGTTCCTAATGCGGATAGTTCCGTCAGCAGAAGTGGCAATTCGACAGTGTGGTCACGAACGGTAATGCTCGATGGACCTGACTGGCAGTTCAGCGCAGACCCTTCAAATAACGCAAATCAGAATTCGTTAACTTATGCCACATTAGTCGAGGATGTGGTGATGGTTAACGAGACCACAATTTCACTCGCTACTTTTTGATTCCACTCCTCAAGCTTCTCAATATCTTCTCTCCACGTCCTGGGCGTTCCACGTCACGGGCGCCTTTTCGAATGAGTCATCCGATGAACCGCAAGCAACCACGAGCCGGCATCATTTTGTTAGTCGTCCTAAGTTCGCTGGCCTTCTTCAGCGTGCTGATCGCGGCGTATCTTGTGTTTAGTAACCAATCGCGAGAATCTTCATTTACCATCTCAGCTCGGAACATACACCGTCCTGACGTCAATGGGATCATTGACGAAGCGTTAATGACACTGATCCGGGGGACGGACGACGGAACAAACGCATTCTGGGGTGAAGATTTGCTAAGTGACTACTACGGTCGCTTCGACGGTGAACGAAACCTTGCTGTTACCACATCGGTTTCCATCAACGATTCAGGAGGAAATCCAACTGGTTATGTGAAAGTTGGGATCTCCGGAATCCCGATCCCTCCGCCTAGCCTGAACGACGTTTACGCGGGTCGAATCATTACTTTTTTAAACGGAACGCTCGAAAACCGTTCTTATCGAGTCATTCGATCCCTGTTCGTCGGTGGCGTACACCAAGTTATTTTCGAACTCGAGCCTCGTTTTGCTGCAAGTGACATCATAAACACGGACACGTTGGCGATGAACGGAATCCCACGAAACGCGGCTGGCATAGGCTTTTTGGGTAGCGAAATAAATCAGCCGGCAATTGCAGGAAGTAATAACCTGAACTTAGGCATTCCAGCCGGAATTGGAGTTGCGGCGCTGCCAATGGCTATTCAACCCAATCATCTTCCGGGAACCGTCGATAAAATGGCGGGTACCCGAGGCCGAGGTGATTTTGATGAAGGTTACGACGCTGCGGACTTTAACAATTGGTTTCTGAGTCATCGCCACCGTGACGGGGTAGTGATCCCCTCTTTCCACCGACCGTCGGTGTTGAACTATATTCTCAATAGTGAAACAGATTGGACAGCGACGACGATAGACAACGTGCAGTACCGAGACGCCATGGCAAGTATTGCACGAGGAACGTTTCGCCCTATTCCGCTCGCTGCTACACAATTTTCAACCACTTCGGCGGCGATCAACGAACGTTTCACTGGAGGCAATCCAAGCTTTGCTCTTAGAATACCATTGTTAATGCAAGCAGGAAGTCACGCACGGTTTGACCAGTTAGCAAGGGCGCTGATTGGCGACGGGACGCCCGCAGGCCTTCCGTATGACGTCGACAACGACTCCGACGGGTTTGCCGACAGCATTTGGATTGACCTTCGGCTTCCGCTAATCACTGCTCCTGATGGCAAGCTATTGCGACCGCTGGTTGCACCGATGATTGAAGATCTAAGCGCTCGCCTGAATCTCAATGCGCACCATAATCGTGCCTTGAATGCAACTACTCCTGGGTTAGAAAGCAACTTAGCGTTGTGGGCAGGAACTCGAGGTCAATATGGTGCTGCTACTACTATCAACACACGGACGGTTTTCCGAGGTCTCGGGTACGGGCCCGCTGACATCGCTTTTCCAGAAGCAGATTTGGTCCCCCTATTAACACAGAGATATCAATCACAATCGGGTGCGTCGATAATCAACCCGGCTCCCGGTCGGGATATCGCCGATGGTTTAGACGTTTTGCGATTTGGAAATCGCCAACCCATTCACACGGCACGTGCTGGTTATGGTTACTCGAGCGATCCGTTTGGACGTGGTGGCATCGCAATCGGTCGATCGGGTCAATTGGTTGCTGCCGTTTCGGGGACACGCATTGCTGCAGATAACACGACGACGGTAAACGTGATGGAAGCGGTCGACGAGGCCGTGAATGACCCGTATGAAAGCGACCCAACAGGTAGACTGGGAGGTGATTCTCTTTTCACACACGATGAACTCGAAGCAATTTTGCGATCGAATGAATTTGATCAAGACTTACTGCCTGAACGCCTGCGGTCCCAGCTCGCCGCGTTGCTGCAGACGAATCCTGAAATTGCAAGATCGCTGACGACAACTAGTGTTTCCGATGATTCTGCCCCGGCGTTTAGCCAAACGCCTTTATTCAAATCACCGTTTGCGACTCTGCGAAACGAATTTCCTGCGGTACCTGACGCACTTGTCGCGTCGTTGGTAGCGCCCGAATTACGATTGGGAAGAAAACTCGACGTGAATCGCCGATTCGGAAACGGAGTTGATGATACCGCACCTCCAAACAGCGTGATTGATGAACCCACCGAAATTTTCGCTGAAACGGCAGTTTCGCCTGTCATTGACGCCTTTCGAGTTCCCGCAGGTTCCAATCAAACTGTTCCAAGTAATTTCACCGGGTATTCACCAAATTATCAGTTTGGCGAGAGCGTAACGGGTCGCGAACTTTACGCTCGCCATCTTTATATACTGATGATGATTTTAACAAGGGATTATCAGTTTCCGGTACTCGATACGACCACACCAACAAATCCTGCTCTGTATCGTGCGAGAAAGCTTGCGCAGTGGGCAGTCAATGTCGTTGATTATCGAGACCCTGACTCCATCATGACTCGATTTGTTTTTGACCCAGATCCTTTCGATGCAAGTGGATGGTCACCAGACGCGACTAATCTCGAGAATATTGTGTGGGGTGTCGAGGCTCCGGAACTTCTCTTAAGCGAGAGTTTGGCATTCCATGATGTCCGTGTCAAAGACACAACTCGCGATTCAAGTACCGAGAACTTGTCAGGCGCGGACACAACGACAGACCAAGTGCGAATTCCCCAAGGATCGTTATTCTTGGAGCTTTATTGCCCACGCTCAAACGCGAGCTATGACACTACCACAACGCCTGCAACTCCAAACGACCAGTCTACTAATCAAGCGGTTCCTCAAGAATTTTACACGACAAATGCGAACGGAATTTCGGCACTTCATCTTGACGCAGTCGCACCAGGTGGCATTCCGGTTTGGAGAATCGCGATTAGCGAACCGCATCCAGAACTTGCAGTGGGCGCGGATCCGGCAGAAGAACCGTATGCCGGCGCGGCAGAATCGCCGCAGGAGTTGAGAGCTAGGCTTCTCGACAGTGCCTCGTTCGAGCCAAGCAATCCCGATGAACTCGACAGTACAGCACCACCTGTCCAATTACATCGTTTTATATGGTTTCGTAATTTCACAAGTACTGTCGGTGGCATCAAACCGCTGACAGATCTCGTGCCCGACATGGTCAACAGAGAGAATGATGTGTTTTTCGCGCCAAACAGCGTTAATGGCACTCTGTTCTCCGGCAACTATTCACTTGTTCCTGGACAATTCCTGGCGATTGCACCGCGATTGGCGACGAACCTTGGGTCCGAGGTATTTACGGCAGTTCCGTTGAAACCATCTGATCATCGGTTTGTTGCAACCCCGTCGGTAGGAGTTCTCCAGTATCAGTACGATGGTTCGGCGGGCGGCACTCAAACCACACCTGCCTTGGGCAATGTTTCACCGGCGAGATACCCTGTGTCGCAGCCGATCGTCATTGGGACGTTTCCTCCGCCAGGTTGGACACCGGGTGTTTTCGACAATAATTTCGTGGGGCTGAATATTTCAGAGCCGATGCCAAATTCGGTAAGTTATTATCCGCAGCCGTCGCTCAGGTACGGTGGTGCAACTAATGCGAACTACCCACGTACGGATGCCTATTTAGATTACTCCGCGACGGATAATACGGCGTTGAACGAGCCGCTTGACGTGCGGCCGGTGTATGAGCGCATCCCGCGTTCGACATTAGCTCCAGGGGAACCCTTCCTAGGCACTGTTCCAGAGTATTGTTCGGTATTTCTTCAGAGGCTCGCCGATCCGTTGCAGGCTTATAATTCGATCACAAATCCATATCGAACCGTTGACTGGATGCCAATCGACCTAACTGTTTTTAGCGGTGAAGAACTCGATTCGACGATCGTCAACCCTCCCACAGTTGTTGACTATGCGCGGCGCTCGCGGCAGCGCGACGGGAAAATCGGAGCAGTTGATCAGAATGCATTGTTCTCGTATTCAACTTCCAACCCAGCAGACGAATTGGTGCCTCTTGGAACGACGCCAAACTATTTCTCATTCCCAGGTAATACGCCTTTCTACAATTCGCTGAGTTTTCTAAACACGGCTGAGTTCCCAGTAAACCCAGCCGTTGGTGGGTTTACTGGGTTTTCGGCGAGTGTAGGAAGCGATGCATCCGCAACAGCCGTGAGAGGAACGGATCGGGGCCAGCCTCAAATTCCGTATGCGATTCACCCTTGGCTCAACCGCGACTTTGCGACTCCACTCGAATTAATGATGGTTCCTGCCTGTTCGCAGGGCCGTCTTTTTGAGGAGTTCACAACTGTTCCAACTGGAGTAGACCCCATCGTTTTCCCAACTGATCGGACAAATATCGCGGAGTTTCATGGCGCGTTCCGGCATTTGCTTAATTTCTTCCATAGCGACCGAGACTCGAACGAGGCAGCAGGATTTGTACGCTTGTTTGACTACGTACACACACTGCCCCCGTTTCGCGGAGAAGTTGAAGTAATATTGCCGTCATCGGTCGCTACATCGCCAGACCTGAATCCGTTGTTAGCGGCTCCGTTTAATATCAAATATGGGAATATTCGAAACGGACGCATCAATCTGAATACGCTTTCAGAGTTCCCTGTGTGGCGAGGTCTGATGCAGGGGCACATGTTTGGAACCGAATACACGAACCCAGCGAGTGGTGGAGTGGCGACGCAGTTGGCATTTGATGATTTCACACTTGCCAGGCGTGGGTATGTTCCAGTTCCGGAAACGCGTGTGACCAGCCCTGGCCCCTACAACTACGACCCGAACCATTTAGATCCACTTTTCCCAACACAGTTTGCAGGGATGTTTCGGGACGCGGTATCGGCGAGACTCGCGCCGGAGGTTCGAGACCCAACGGCCACGGCCCGACTCCGACGCCGACCTGTCAATGGAACCCTTCTCCGCGGCAATGGTGCTTTAGATACAAACGATCCGGACCAGGGTGGATCGGTCAACGTAGGTCCACAGTTCGTTCGTGGCGCGGCCAAGTCTCCAACATGGAATACCGGTGTGACACCACCGGTCGATCCTCATCTTGACCGCAACCGCAATTCGTTCATGCGTTACCAAACACTCATGAGGATGCCTAATCTGGTGTCGGATAATTCACAAGTATTCTTGGTCCGCCTCACACTCGGTTTCTTTGAAGTCGATGCTAACAATGTCGACAGTCTGGGAGCGGAGTACGGAGAGTCGACGGGTGAGGCCCGAAGACATAACGCGATGTTCATTATCGATCGCTCAATTCCCGTTGGGTTTGTGCCTGGCATGGATTTGAACTCACGCAATACCGTTATCTTTGAGAGGTACTATCAATGAGTTTTTCACCGAAAACCAAGTTGTGGCGCAATCGTTCCTCAAATGGATTCACGCTGGTCGAGATGATGGTTGCGATGGCGATCACTCTGCTAATGATGGTGGCGGTCGCTCGAGCATTTGCCTTCGTTGGTGAACGTGTGCGTGATAGTCGCGGCAGTTTGACGTTGTCGAGTGATTTACGGGATATCGTGACTCGGCTCAATGACGAACTGCGTCGCTGTACGGTATCACTTGATCCAGTCGACGGTGCCGATCCCGAGCCGAACGGTTACGTGCTATATTACGAAGGGCCGTGCACCGATGCGACCTCGACTCTGTTTGGTCGTTATAATTCGGGAATTGTCGATGGTTCAACTATCGCAGAGGACAATCGATACGGTGATATTGATGACTACTTAGCTTTTACGGCTATTGCACCGCCCGGAAGTTGGTTTACTGGGAAGGTGCCTGCATTCGTACTCGATCCGATTGTCACCGACTCCACACCCGTCGTAATTCGATCTCGCTACGCTGAAATCGTTTACTTTACAAACCCCGAACGCACTGCGGCCGGTGGAGCGGTCGTCGATGCGGACGGGAATAATCTACCGGATCGGTTGCTACTCTATCGTCGTGTCCTTTTGATCCGCCCAGATCTCAATCTCTCAACGAGTGGTGCGGTTTTGGGATTAACACCGGGAACCCATTGGCAAACCGGAATGGCTGGCGTTCATCAACTTTGTGACCTTTCGGTTCGGCGTAGCTTGAACCCGAATGGAACGCCCAATCTCAGTGCCTCATCGACCGTTGTTGCTAATTCGTTGAGTGATTTAGCGCAACCTCACAATCGGTTTGGACATGTGAGGATGCCTTGGGGGCCACCACCACTCCTGAATCCAGGTCTTGTAGAGGCGGAAGACACCTCAATGCCAATTCTGGCTTTGGAAATGCCGATTGATTTGATTGTGAATTCGACAGATGGAACAGAAGCAGGTTCGCCACCTTCGTATCGCCCTCCTTACTCAGGCACGACCGCACAACCGGTTGTGACTCCGTCAGACTGGGCAGGGTATCTACGACGTGAGTTTGTCTTGTCCGGAATCCGTAGCGGAGAGGATGTGATTGCCAACAATTGCCGAGCGTTGGACGTTCAGATATTCGACCCGAATGCTGCGTTCTACCTGCCCACGTCCAATCTGCTTGTTGGACCGGGCGATGCGGGGTATCGAGAGGTATTGGACGGGACTGGTGCGCTGCCTCAATTGATTCCCGGGGGAGGCTTTGTTGATCTCGCCTATCCCGTACTCGCTGGTGGACCGACACGAGGATGGCAGGAACGAACCATTGCGACGGGTGGAACATCGTTCGCCGCCCTTACAGGAGGATTCCGAGCGTCGAGGCTCCAATCCGATTTCTCGGGTCTTGAGTTCAAGGATGCGGCAAGTAACGCTGCTGTAACGACCTTCCCCGGTGTGGCTCAGCGGGCATACTCAAATTCGTTACTGAAATCGGGACGTTTGGTCATTAACACAGCAAACCAGATCGTACTCTTTCAGCCCGCATTTGATACCTACACGTCGGCCTACGAACGTGACGGATTTTATCAAGGACGTCGATTTCGGTCTTCGCTATATCACGGCACAGTTTGGCAGGTTTTGAATCCGGCAGAGGCAAATTTTGTTGACCTCGGGGCTGATGGCCTTGACTCGCCGGCCGTGCCTGGCACGACGCCTCCGGCACCCTCGATAACGCCGCTTTTTCGTAACTCGGTAAGTGCGGATGACGAAAATGAACGAGAAACTTCGGCTCCGTTCCCGATGAAACCAGAGGCAATTCGGGTCACAGTAAGACTTGAAAATGTGGGAACTCGGCAACTTCGGCAATCCTCCGTCATCCATCGTGACGAGCGCTGAAAGGGGGAGAGATCGCCTCGGTGAAGACGCGTTAGTTAACAACGCGTTGGCGTTTGATTTGAAAGTTTACGATTCCGAGGTCCCTTTATTCAGCAACGCTGGGTTGGTCATCAGTCCGAACGACGCTGCGTATCGACAGTCATTAATCGAAGCCATCGTGGTGTCGGATGTGCCGGTGATGCGCGGTGGATTTGTTGATCTTTGCTATCCCACGCTGGCGGGCGGTTCCCTCCGCGGGTGGCAGGAACGCCATCTCGATCTGGTGAATACGACGGCGGTGAATACCATCGGATCCAATTACCTGTTCACTCCTTTCTCTGGGCTGGAATTCTACAGCAATGCGGCGCAGTCATACTCCAATCCGTTGTACCGATCGGGTCGTTTGGTGACGAACGGCAGCAACTCGATTTCACTTTTCCAACCCGCTTTTGACACCTACACCTCCTTCTACGAAAACGATGGCTTTCAGCAGGGACGAATCAGCGCCACATTGGAAGGCACGCGTTGGTCAACGAGCACAGGCGTGACTGCCGATCTTGGGATCGACGGAGTCGATGGAGTCGGAATCTATCAAGGCGGACTCGTTGCGGCGCGGGGCCGGTTCGGGCCAGATGACATCGGCGAACGTGAAACGCTGCCACCGTTCATTACCGCCCCCGAAGCAGTGCAGGTGTCGATTCGTTTAGGGAATCCAGTCACGAGACAGATCAAGCAAGCCAGCGTGATTGTCCGCGACTGAGGGCTGACGGAACGACAAAGGACGGCGGTTCGGAGATGTTGAATTCGTTCTTCCAACCGGTCTACGACACGTTCACGCTGAATTACCTCAACGATGATTTTGATCAAGAGGGACGTGTTGCCCGATTCGAGGATTTTGGACAAGGGGCGATTGGAGCGGCTCAGTGAAGTCGAGCCGATCAATGCGGTACCGCCGACGGGGACGGCTCGGATGAAGGCGGTTCAAATCCAGATTCGCTTGTATGATTCGGCGGGGGATCGGATTCGACAACAGACGATCATTCAACGGTTTTGAGTCTTGGGTCATCGAGGATGCCCCCAAACCAGTCGCAGATCCGCCAATAAGGGTTCATCCGACGCAAGCGGCCTGTCGATTTAGTTAGCCGATGGGCGTTAGCCCCGGTTATCACACCGGCAACCGGGGCTAACGCCCATCGGCTAATCTTTGCTGGCGTAAAAACGATTAAATCGACAGCCCGCAAGCGTGCGCCGACCCTGGGATCGAGGTTTTTCAAGGCATGTCTCCCGTGTCCAATGATTTGATAAAAAATCGTCCTCGGTGAACCGAAATCCGCCGAGGACCGTCGGCACCATGGGCGCACCGCTTTTGCAGGAAGACGCTGGCGACCGAGAGATCCCTTGTCGAGTGGCACCTCTGCAGAGTTCGACTGCGTTTGTTCCGGCTTACGTAGTCGACCAGCATCCATAACTCAGGCACCAATCTCGTTGCACACGGGAGTCATGCCTGGAAAACCTCCGGCGCACGCTCCCGCCGGATGAACCCTAGTAAGGGGGTTTCAAAACCAGGTCGACGGGTGAAACCGCATGACCTGCCAAAGTGCAACCTTTTCATCGTCCAACTTTGACCCAACCATTTCGGCGCTGGCCCATCATCGGCTACAATGGGAGCTCAAACACAGTCGTGTCCTCACTTTCAAATCCAGCATGAGCATCAACACTGCCGTTGCCACCACGTTGGACGAAGTCCTCGGTGGGATTTCGGTCGATCGTGTTCGCACGACGCCGCCACTGGGAAAAGCGACCTTTGCCGATTGCATCTCGGTTAATGAATCGAGCAATCAAGGTCTCTGCGAATTAGTCGACGGAACTCTGGTAGGAAAAGCAAGTAGCGATCGAGCATCCGTGATCGCAAGTGCCGTCCTGCGAAACATCAGCACATTCGTTACACAAAATCACCTGGGCATCGTCTCCGGTGCCAATGGATTCTTTCAACTGAGCCTGTCGACTCGCGCACCGTGTGTCGCCTTCTTGAGTCGCGATCGTTTGCCGGATGGGAAATTCCCCACTCAACCTTACCCAACGCTCGCTCCGAATCTCGTGGTCGAGGTGCTCAGCCCTGGGAACACGCGACCCGAGATGGCTCGCAAGCGACTCGAATATTTCCACAATGGTGTGGAGCTTGTTTGGATCGTCGATTGTGTCCATCGCTCTGTTGCGGTTTATCAATCGACCACGGACCTCACCTCAGATGTTCGCATCGTTGGTGAAGAGGAAACGATCGACGGTGGCAGTGTGTTGCCGGGATTCACGGCACTGGTCGGCGACTTTTTTACAGACCTTGATATCGGTCAACCTACGTTATGAATGAACTCACGCTTTCTTCTCGCGCTGGTGCGGCGTGGATGCTCGCTCGACGGGAGTGGACTCGTTTCTTTCGCCAACGCAATCGCGTCACCGCGGCGGTGTTGCAGCCGCTGTTGTTCTGGTTGCTGTTCGGCACCGGTTTGAGCGGCTCGTTCGCGTCGGCGGGTGGTGAGAGTTTCTTGCAGTTTTTCTTGCCCGGCACGGTGGCGTTGATCGTTTTGTTCACGGCGATCTTTGCGACGATTTCGGTGATCGAGGATCGGCGAGAGGGGTTCATGCAGTCCGTGCTCGTTTCACCGGCGGGACGGTTTCCGGTTTTGATCGGCAAGGTACTCGGCGGCGGCGCGATCGCGTGGGTGCAGGCGTTGTTGTTTCTCGGTTTGGTTTATCTCGTCGGTGCGGTTTCGGGTTCGGAGACCTTGCCGGTGATCTCGTCGACGTTCCCGGCCCTGATGTTGTTGCTCGCGGTGATCGCGATCGCGATGTGTGCGCTCGGGATGATCGTGGCGTGGCCGATGGAGAGCACGCAGGGGTTCCATGCGATCATGATGCTCGGGCTGATGCCGATGTGGTTGCTCGCGGGTACGTTCTTTCCGATTCCCGCATGGAGCCTCAGTGGTCCGGCGGGTGACGCCGGATGGGGCGGTTGGGCTCTCGCCGGAGTGATGCAGGCCAATCCGCTCAGTTATTCGATGGTCGAGCTGCGGCGATTGATCAATCCAGGGCTCGATTTGTCCAGCGCCGGGTTCGCGCCGAGTTCCACGGTATGCTGGACCGTGACCCTGATCGCGACGGGACTGACTGTCGCAGTGGCGTGGTATTTGATGCGGGGCAGTCGCCGGGTCGATACAATGATCTGAAACTCTGGTTCATCCGACCGAAGCGTGCGGCGAGCCCAGGATCGAGGTTTTTCAAAGCAAGGCTCCCGTGTCCCATGATTTGATGAAAAATCGTCCTCGGCGAACCGAAATCCGCCGAGGACCGTCGGCACCTTTGCCGCACCGATTTTGCAGGAAAACGCTGGCGACCGAGAGATCCCTTGTCGAGTGGCACCTCTGCAGAGCTCGACTGCGTTTGTTCCGGCTTACGTACTCCACCAGCATCCCTACTCAGGCACCAATCTCGTTGGACACGGCAGTCATGCCTTGAAAACCTCCGGCGGACGCTTCCGCCGGATGATCTGAAATTCCTCACGCAACCAAGCTCATACTCACACAATCCAATGAAAACTCCGATCAACGTCGTCCTGATTCTTGCCGTCGGGGTTGTTCTCGGCCTCACCATCCGTGGGCTCCGATCATCCGATCAGGGCCCGGGTCCGGACGAGATCGTTTACGGCAATGAGAACGCGGTCGCGGACAACGCGTCGTTGAAACCCGAGGACGTGGAGAACCATACGCCTACGAAGCCGCCTGAAGACGAGGAGTGGCTGAGCCGGTTCGAGTTGATCGAACGCAGCGGCGAAAAGGTATCGAGCGAGGACCTCAAAGGAACTCCTTATGTTGTGAGTTTCTTCTTCAGCACGTGCCCGAGTATCTGCGTCAAACAAAACCAGAAGCTGCAAGAACTGCAAGAGAAGTTCAAAGACCAGGGCGTGAAATTCGTCGCGATTTCAGTCGACCCGGAAACCGACACGCCGGAGGTATTGCAGGAGTATTCAGCCCGGTTCGGCGCTGACAAAGACCAGTGGTTGTTCTTGACCGGCGACCTGACGTACATCCAACGCATCGGTGCTGAGATTTTTCGGCAACCGGTCAGTAAAAAATTTCATACCGAGCGGTTCGTGTTGGTCGATGCCGAAGGCAAAGTCGAAGGTTTTTATAATTGGCCCGAGGAGAAGCAGTTCGACATGCTGCTGCAACAGATCGGTGAAATGATTAAGGGTTGAGGCTGTTTCCTGGCCGCAAGAAAGACCACGAGTCGCCCGAAGAACGGACGCAACTTGAAACCGATATGATCGTGAATCACTCATCCCGTTTGCCTTCGTGCAGGTGTCGGTTCGAGGTGCTGCTGTCCTAAGCAAATTCGGGAAAGTATTTCGGTGTATTCGCCGTTTTAACGTTAGCCACGGTTCTCGCGTTGAACCGGGGCTAACGCTGGGCTGTTGAAAATTGGAGGTTAATATGAATTCTCGCCAACAAAAGTGCTGCCATTTCTTGTCATCGAAGATGACTCGGTTTTTACGCCAACGGCGTTCAACAACACATCCCAGGGTGAGGATCGCGAACCTTCGCGAGAGATCCGCCACCCTGGGTAACCCGTGCCAAGTGATCGACACCACGAATCGTCCCCCACCGCCGGATGCGAAAGAAATGGAAGAGTACAATGTCGCGATGGAAGCGGCGGCAAAAGAGGAGATGACGCCATGAAAAAATCGCTCGATTTCGTGATCGCGAGCGAGTAACGACGAGATTCGATAGACTAAGTAGGTAAGGGGAATTCACCGCATCACTCGATTAGCTGTTTGGGCGTTAGCCCCGGTTGAATGCGAGAACCGTGCCTAACGCCAAAACGGAAAATATTCCGAAACATTTCCCCCTACCCGCTTATTATTACTCGGGGGCATGATTCGTGTTGCCGAACGAGACTCAACGGGAGAACGACGTGAACAGAAGATATCTCGCATTAATCACGGTCCTTGTCGCGATCGCGACGGTCCTGACTTGCACCCAAGCGATCGCCAGCGATGTGCCGGCGACGTCCAGCCAACTCGAATTTTTCGAACGGGAAGTGCGTCCGCTAATGGTGGAGCATTGTTACTCCTGTCACAGCGGGACTTCCGAAAAACTTCAAGCGGGACTTCGTGTTGATAGCCGCGCGGCGTTGGTGAGCGGCGGGGATTCGGGGCCGGCGATCGTTTCGGGGGACGTCGAGGCGAGCATGTTCATCGAAGCGGTTCGCTATGACTCGTACGAAATGCCGCCCAAGGGGAAACTCTCCGATGCCGCGATCGAGACGTTCGAACGGTGGGTCGAAATGGGAGCGCCGTGGCCGGCAGGCGATTCACCGGTGGAATCCAACGCGGCCCCCGAATTCGATCTGCTCAAACGCAAATCAGAACACTGGGCGTGGCAACCCGTGTCTGCACCGGAGTTGCCCACCGTGCAATCGCCAGATTGGCCCCGCGCCGGACTCGACCATTTTATCCTTTCCCAATTGGAGGCCGCCGGATGGGAACCCGCCGACGACGTGGATCGTGCGGCGCTCGTGCGCCGATTGTATTTCGACTTGATCGGTCTTCCGCCGACACCGCAGCAGTTGGCCGAGGTGATGGACGATTTGAAGAACGAGGTGACTTCGGCGGAATCGTCGGGGGCGATCGAACGGTTGGTCGACGAGCTGCTCCAATCGCCTCACTTCGGCGAACGTTGGGGCAGACACTGGCTGGACCTGGTGCGGTACGCCGAATCACGCGGGCACGAGTTCGATAGCGATGCGCCTAACACGTACCAGTATCGTGACTACATCATTCGCGCGACCAACGCCGACGTTCCCTATGACCAACTGGTACGAGAACACATCGCTGGCGATTTGTTGGAATCCCCGCGACGGAATTCCGAACAAGGTTTCAATGAGTCGATTTTGGGGACCGGATTTTGGTTTCTCGGCGAGTGGGTGCATTCGCCGGTCGATATCCGAAAGGATGAATCGGATCGGTTCGACAATATGATCGATGTGATGTCCAAGGCATTCCTGGGGATGACGGTCGCTTGTGCCCGCTGTCACGATCACAAGTTCGACGCGATCTCGACGGCCGATTATTACTCGCTGTCAGGTTTCTTGCAGAGCAGCAACTACCGGCAGGTTCGATTTGAAGCGATCGACAAGAATCGCGAGGTCTCGCAGCAACTCGCCAAGCTCGATGCGAAATATCAGCGACAGACGAGGGAACTGCTCGATTCCGAGGGGATCGCGGTTCCGCGTCAGATGAGCTATCTCGACGATCAGGCGATCATCGTGGATTACAGCAATATTCCGCAGTCGCAGTACATTCAAGACGGCTTCCTCTTTGGCGAATCACCGCAGCGGGAAGGTGTCGCCTATTTTGATTTCGATGATCCCAATTCCCTACGAATCGCCGCACACGGCGCGTCCGTCAGCGACCCGTTTTGGAACGGCTTGGAGTCCGTTAGCGAAGGAAATGTTCAAGACCGGAGTAAGATTGCGAAACTGCCCATGAGTGGTCGGACGCTACGAACTCCGACTTTTGAATTAACCGACGGAGAAGTAAGTTGTCTTGTTCAGGGAGCCGGACACGTGATCGCTTGCGTGGACTCTCATCGACTGATTGCAGGGCCTCTTCATGGTGAAACGGTCCAACCCATTGATGCGAAAAACGAAAGTTGGGTGAGACTCAATCTTCAGCGATACGTTGGCCACCGCCTGCATCTCGAATTCGTTCCGGCACAGGATTCTCGACTTTCCGTCCGAATGGCGGTCCAAGGTCTCGATGGGCGTGGACTTGCCGAGATGGACCGGCGACTTGCGGCAACGAATCGCCACTTCGAACAGTACGCTCGGGACGCTGAAGCGATTTTCAGCACCGCCGGAACGCTCGAAGAAGAAGTCTTTGCGGATTTCGAATCGGGTACCTACGACGGTTGGTCGGTCACCGGAGATGCCTTTGGGGAGATTCCTCAAACGCTGGAGACCATCGGCGGGTATCAAGGGAAGATCAACGCCGTCGGAAAGTTCTTCGTCAACTCGCATAACATCCGAAGCGGTGGCGACGTGGGGCACGGTGATAGCTTGGCGGGAACACTCACGTCACCCCCGTTCATCATCGACTTCGACGGGATCGAATTTCTGGTCGGCGGCGGAGCCCATCGGGAAAAAACATGCGTCCATTTATTGATCGATGGCAAACCGGTCTTGTCCGCCACCGGAAACAGCAACAACCAAATGTCACTCAATACGTGGGACGTTCGGCGATTCGCTGGCAAAGAAGCGAAAATTGAGGTGGTGGACAATCACACGTCCGGCTGGGGCAATATCGGAATCGACCACATCGTGTTCCTGAAACGAAACGGTGGCACCGGTGGGAATCCGGCCGCGCAAAGAATCGTCGATGCTTGGCGGCGGGAACGAACCGAGTTGACATCCCAAATCGTTCATCAATCACGAATTTCGCCGGCGATGATGGATGGTACCGGCGAAGAGGGTCACGTGTTGATTCGTGGCAACTCGTCCAAGCCTGGGGAACAGGAGCCCCGGCATTTCTTGACCGCGATCTCCGGCGACGAGCCGATGCCGATCAAGGCGGGCAGTGGGCGACTGGAACTCGCCGAGCACATCAATGATCCCGGCAACCCGTTAACATCGCGGGTGATCGTCAATCGGATTTGGCATCATTTGATGGGACGCGGCATCGTGCCGACGACGGACGACTTCGGCGTTTTGGGGCAACGACCCTCGCACCCGGAATTGCTCGATCACTTGGCGAGCGAGTTTGTTGGCGACGGGCAAAGCATCAAGCGAATGATCCGGCGGATTGTCTTGTCTCGCACGTACCAGATGTCCAGTCACCCGGACGCCAAAGCGATTCAAGCCGATCCGACCAACTTGCTGTGGCATCATCGGCCTCCCAAACGATTGGAAGGGGAAGTGATCCGTGACGCACTGCTCGCGATTTCAGGTCGTCTGGATGAGACCCTGTTTGGCGAGCCGGTCCCGATTCACTTGACCGATTTTATGGAGGGTCGGGGACGACCGAATCAGAGCGGGCCGCTCGATGGTGACGGTCGCCGGTCCATTTACATTTCGGTCCGTCGCAATTTCTTGTCGCCGTTCATGTTGACCTTCGACACGCCCGTTCCATTCAGCACGATGGGTCGGCGGAACGTTTCCAATGTGCCCGCCCAAGCCTTGATTTTGATGAATGACCCGCTCGTCGTCGAACTCGCCAACGGATGGGCGAAGCGTGCGATCGAGCACGACACCACGATCCAATCACGAATCCAATGGTTGTACCAAACCGCGTTTGCAAGGCTGCCGACCGAACCGGAAGCGGCGGCCGCGTCCGAGTTTTTGCGTGAGAATCCGACCGACATCAGCACATGGAGCGACTTCGCACATGCACTGATCAATACCAAGGAGTTCATTTTTCTGCGATGAGCAATTCCAACCAATACCAATCTCAGTATCAATACCCTTGTCAACGGTCTCAAACGCAGCCCACTTCGCGCCGCGAAATGCTGACGCGGTGTGCGAGCGGGTTCGGAGCGGTCGCGTTAGCGGGGCTCGCCCAGGATGCCGCCTTCGCCGGTGAAGCACCGCCTATCGCTGATTCGGGACTCGCTGATTCGGGACTCGCTAATTTGGGGTTCGCGGGACATGGCCCGCATCATCCCGTCCGAGCCAAGAACGTCATTTTCCTGTACATGGACGGTGGGCCTTCGCAGGTCGACACGTTCGATCCGAAGCCGTTGCTGGACAAGTACGACGGCAAGGACCCAGGGAAGTTGTTCAGCGTCGAGCCGACTCAGTTCAACAGCATCGGCAACGTACTGGCCAGTCCTTGGAAATTCAAACAGTATGGCGAGTCCGGCATCCCGGTCAGCGATCTGTTCCCACATGTCGCACAGTGCGTCGATGAGTTGACGGTCATTCGCTCGATGGTGTCGGAGTTTCCCGAACACACGTTCGCGAATTATTTCCTGCACACGGGAAGCGGTTTGCAGGGACGTCCCAGCATGGGCGCTTGGGTGAACTATGGACTCGGCAGTGAGTGCCAAAACCTACCCGGCTTTGTCGTGATCAATGGCGGTTTAGTTCCGCCGGGCGGTCTGGATTGTTTTGGCAGTGGATTCCTTCCCGCCAGTTACCAGGGTTCGATGTTCAAGCCTTCGGGCAGCGGCGTCGCCAACATTCAGCGGACCGAACCGACCGATCGGCAGCAACGCAGGAAGCTCGATTTGATCGGGCAACTGGACAGCTTTTCGGTCAAGCAATTCGGCCAACACGACAGTCTCGAATCGGCGATTCGCAATTACGAACTTGCCTACTCGATGCAAATGGCCGTGCCCGAAGTGATGTCGGTCGCCGACGAACCCGCGCACACCCAAGCGATGTACGGGATGCAGTCCAAATACGAACCGACTCGAATCTATGGCGCTCAGTGTTTGATCGCGCGTCGGATGATCGAGAGCGGAGTGCGTTTCATCGAACTGACGTGTCCGAACGTGGGCGGTGATCGTTGGGATCAGCACGGCAATTTGAAGGAAGGTCATGAGAACAACGCACGGGCCGTCGACCAGCCCATCGCCGCATTGCTCAAGGACCTCCGCCAACGAGGCATGCTGGACGACACTCTGGTGGTTTGGGCGGGCGAGTTCGGACGAACGCCTTTCGCGCAAGGAAAAAACGGTCGCGACCACAACCAATATGGTTTCACGGTGTGGATGGCCGGCGGCGGTGTCAAACCGGGTACGATCTACGGCGCGACCGACGAGTGGGGCTACAAAGCGATCGAGAACCGGGCCGAAATTCACGACCTGCACGCGACGATGCTGCACCTGATGGGCGTCGATCACACTCGGTCCACGTTCCGTTTCGGAGGCCGCGACATGCGACTGACCGACGTGAAGGGGCACGTCATGGAGGGTGTGATCGCGTGATGTGGTTGAATCCGATCGAGAAATAGGAATCGCAACCAAGAATCTAGCTCGAAGAACCATTGTCGCGTCGGTCGTACTGGCAGGATTTTATCCGCAATCAATTACCCGCACCTGCTTAAGCAGGTTCGGGAAAGTGTTTCGGTGTATTAGCCGTTTTGGCGTTAGCCACGGTTCTCACGTTGAACCGGGGCTAACGCCCAAACGGCTAATGCGGTTATCCGCAATTAACTACCCGAACCGATTAGTACCGTGCTCACGCTGAGTAAGTCGCAGAAGTACGTCGGTGGCGCGGTGATCGAGATTGCACCGGACGGCAATGAAACGTTGATCTGGAAAGGGACGCAGGCCGAGGTCAACAACGGGCAGCCCACCGACTCGGGCACGTTCGTGATCACGGCAACGGGCAAAAACCCTCGTGGACGAGGCGACGAGTCCCCTAATCGGAACCTTCGTCAGGGGCTCTTGTTCCCATATTTCACCCCCGAGAGGATTAGAGTACAATGACGGTCCGCGATCGCTTTTTTGCTCGATGTACTGCACGTCGAACTTCGCGTCCCCACCTCCCATAGGAATTCGTCATGAATCAATCTTCGCAGAATCGTCGCAGCTTTTTGAAGAAGACAGCCGTCGCCTCGGCTGCGGGTGCAACCGCACCTTATTTTTCTTGGTCCGAGAAGGCGTTTGCAAATCAATCGAAGAACGATCGTCCCCGGATCGGCTGCATTGGCGTTGGCAGCATGGGTTCGGGCGATGCACGAGGGCATTCTAATTTTGGAGACATTCTCGCGGTTTGCGACGTCGACAAGAAACATGCCGAGTCTGCGAAGAACCATGACCGAATCGGCAAAGGCAAGGCCGATGCCTATGAGGATTATCGCAAGGTGCTCGAACGCGATGACATCGACGTGGTCAGCGTGGTGACGCCAGATCACTGGCACGTGAAAATTGCGATCGAGGCTCTCGAAGCGGGCAAGCATGTCTTCTGCCAAAAGCCGCTCACGTTGACGCTGGAAGAAAACCAGTTGATTCGCAACGCTTGCAAGAAGCACCCGGAACTCGTATTCACCGTGGGGACTCAGCAGCGTGATGCGAAGGATCAATTCCTGCGAGCCGTCAACATGGTCCAAAAAGGCATGCTGGGGAAAATCCAGACAGTGACCTGCGGTATCGGCGGTGGTGACGTGGGTGGCCCATTCGCGAAGTCCGATCCCCCTGCGGAATTGAACTGGGACATGTGGCTCGGCCAAGCACCGAAGGTTGATTTCATCAAAGAGCGTTGTCATTACCAATTCCGTTGGTGGTATGAATACGGCGGTGGCAAGTTCACCGATTGGGGCGCTCACCACATCGATATCGCCACATGGGCATTGGGTGAAGATCAAGAGGGTTCCGGCCCGATCGAAATTGATGGCACCGACGCCAAGCATCCGGTTCCTTATTCCCATGGCTATGCCACGGAAGACAATAAATACAACACGTCACACGATTTTGCGGTGAAGTGCAAGTTCGCCAGCGGTACGGACATGATCGTCACCAGCCGAGGTGACAACGGAATCCTGTTCGAAGGTGAGAAGGGACGCATCTTCGTCAGTCGTGGTGCTATCAAGGGACAACCGATCGAAGAGAATTGGGACCAGGATCAATTCACTGCCGACGACCTAAAGAAGTTGTTCAAAGGCAAGCCGCATGAAGGCCATAAGAACAACTTCTATCGCTGCATTCGTGAAGGTGGCCAACCGGTTAGCGACGTGTTCACTCACGTGCAAGCGATGGCGACGTGTCACTTGTCAGCGATCGCCTCACGCTTCGGTCGGTCGATCAAGTGGGATCCCAAGGCAGAACAGATTGTCGGCGACGAAGAAGCGGCGACCCTTTTCGCACGCACACGTCGCGAAGGTTTCGACATCCCCCAAGTCTGATTCGGGTGTTCGCTTCGTTCCCCCCTGGGCGACCGTCTTTGACCACGATCGTAACCACGATCGTGGTCGGTTCCCAGGTAGTCTCGCTGTCGCTAACCGTTGTCGTTGAACTCGACCTTGCTCTGGAAAATAATTTCGTCCATCACCGATTTGATATTGCCGGCAGCTACAACGTCTTCAAAATTCTGAATAAGACCGGGATATTGATGATTTCTTCGATGGCATTCATGTAAGCACATCGGCGGAAAAGGTTCGGCAGAACCTCACGTAGGCGAGTCTCTCTGAGACTCGCAATTTCCAGCGTCTCAAAGAGACGCTGCTACGTGGTTCCACCGAATTAATTGTCACGATGTACTTAACTCTGAACCACCGTGTTGATTCTGTAGCGATCTTTCGCCTGTGCTCTGATTCCTTTCAATATCGCGTTGGGGTCTTTCAAGGACTTGACGACCCGCCGGGGTTATTCGGGAGGGGATTCCGACCCGGATTCGAATCGCTTGAGTTGATCGAGCGCCTCGACGAGTGTTCCTCGGGAAATGCGATCATTGTGGTACATATCGGAAGTTTCGATCCAGGCTTTGTTTTTCGTCGAGAGTGATTCGAACAGCGCACGACCGTTTTTCATGGGGACGATCCGGTCGGGGGTGCCGTGGATTTGGACGACGTTGCCTGAGAAATTTTGGAGACGCTCGACGCTGTCGAATCGGTTTCTCATTAACAACCGAACCGGTAACCAGAAGAACTGTTTGGCGCCGACGTTGACGACGCTGTCGAAGGTGCGATCGAGAATGAGCGAGCGTGGGGGGGCGCCACGTTGCTGCATGGCGTCGACGAGTCCGGCGCCGATGCCGCCGCCGAGTGAGCGTGCGTAGATGGTGATCTCGTCGGCGGGGACTTTCGTTGCAACGGCGAGGGCGTCGATGGCGGAGACGGCGTCGTCAATCGAACTGGATTCGGACGGCGTGAAATCATCGTCTTGGTAACCCCGGTACTCGGCCGTGAGAACGGTCGCGTTCATGGCGTCGGAAAGACGCTGCGTCCATCCGTCCATGTCGGTGGCGCGAATCCCGTTACCGTGCAAAAATAGGATCACGCGATCGGCGTTGTCTCGGATCAATAAACGGCCGCGGAGTTCGTTGCCGTCGACGGCGTCATAAGGGAACGTGACGACCTCACCGACGATCGGGTTTTCCGGCGTGAATCGGTTGGCATCGAAATAAGGCGTGGCGTCGAAATAGGCGCCGGGGAACACGAGCCGGGATTCGAGCAGGACGAGGCCGAGGCAAACAAACGCGTACAAGACGCCGAGCCGAATCGCGATGCGAACGATCCGCTGCCGAAACGTGCGGGCTGGTCTCTGCTTTGGACTCGGTGCCGGTGGTGAGGGTGAATCCGGTTGTGCGGCGGGCGTGTCATCCATCGTGCTGACTGGGGGCGAGTGGGAGTGATTCGATAACGGCGGGCGTCTGCCGGGATGCTAGGTTTCAACGTTCGCAATGTAGCGGACGCGAGGTCGTGTTTAGTAGGCCGGGGATTGAGGTGACCGATGTTCGTTCGTCGTCGTTATTGTGATTTGACTGAGGATGGTGATGCGATTGCTGGGATCACGCGGGGCCGGATCGTGATGCGAGCTGGGCAATTGATTGCGGTGGAGCAACACCGTCTGCGCAGTCCCATTTCGATCGCGCAGATTTGGTGGGAATCGAATCACGGTGGGTTGCGGGGTGATGAGTGTCTGCTCGATTACCATGTGCCGCGCGGTTCGTCCTCGTTCCTGACGCTCGATTACGTTCGCAGTGGAACGGGGACGCGTTCCAAGACGTTTGTCGGTGCGTGCCGTGTGCTCGATGAGATTGCTCGTTTGAGAGGGTCCGATGCGATCGTGGCGCATGTGACGAACGTGCGAATCAGCGAACGCTTTTTAACGCGATTGGGTTGGGAACGTCATCAATTGCAATGGCGAGGCCGGCATTTCATTCGGCGGTTTGATGATCAGGTTTCGGATGCCCGCCGCTCGGTGTGTGAGTCGTTTGTACCACGACGCTCCGCGTCGTGAAAGATTTGCTCGCCCGACGCGGAGCGTCGAGATACTTTATTCGCCCGACGCGGAGCGTCGAGATACTCTATTCGCCCGACGCGGAGCGTCGAGATACTCTATTTGCCCGACGCGGAGCGTCGAGATACTCTTTCAGGCGTGACGGCGTAGGAAGGCGGCGGTGATGTCGGCGACGCACTGGGCGTCGGCGGGGTTGTTGACTAAGAGATGATCGGCGCCGTTGAGGGTGACGAGGCTGCACGCGGGCAGTCCGTTCTCGTCGGCGATCAGGCTGCTGATCCGGAGCGCGTGGTCGTATCCGAGTGTGCCGTCGACGGGGGAGTGAAACGCGAGCACGTGGGCGCGAATTTTCGGCAGGAAATCGACGAGCGAGTGCGTGCGAAAATCGTCTAACGTCTCGCGGCGGATCGACCAGGTTCGACCGCCGATGTTGACTTCGCCTCGGCCTTCGGTTTGAATCTTGGGGTTCATCCGAGTGAGTAGATTGGCAAGATGCTGCGTGTCACTCGGGGCGGCGATACTGACGACCGCGGTGATTTTTTCGCGAACGGTTTCAGGCAACGATTCGTGGCGTGGTCCGGGCATGCCGGCGGCGATCGCGAGCGAGGCGGCACCCCCGAAACTGTGCCCGATCAACGCGGTGACGGGGCCGAGCGTTTCTCCGCTGTAACGAATCGCAGCGGTGAGGTCGGCCAGATTGGTGGAGAAATCGGTTTGTGAGAAATCGCCCTCACTGCCGCCGAGTCCGGTCATGTCGTACCGCAACACGACGATCCCGTTTTCGGACAGATGGCGTGAGATCCGCGTGATCGCTTTGAGGTCTTTGTTGCAGGTGAAGCAATGACTGAAGACGGCGACGGGTTGATAGGCGGGGAGTTCGGCCTCGTCCCCGTCGACACGCATGGGACGATCGACGATGCCGGCGAGCGTATGCTCGGCACCACCGTCAAAACGAACGCGATAGGAGCGTCGTTGGTATTGGATTGACAACTCGGTGGACCCGGTGGATGGAATCGTAGTGTCGGATTACGTCGCTTGGTCCATCGGCAGTGGCGAGTCGGTTGCACCAATTCGGCCTTTCTCGAACGCTTCGGCCATCGCCTTGGGGACCTCGGCTTCGGCGAGGACGAGGCGCGAGCGGTTGTCCGAGACGCGGGCTTTCATCTGTTGCTCTTCGGCGATCGCTTCGGCACGGCGCCGTTCGGCTTGGGCACGGGCGACTCGGGTGTCGGCCTCGGCTTGATCTTTCTGCAACCGGGCGCCGATGTTTTCACCGACGTCGATGTCGGCGATGTCGATCGAGACGATTTCGAATGCGGTTTGGGCGTCGAGGGCTCGGGACAGCACGACACGGGTGATCATGTCAGGATTTTCGAGCACGTCGAAATGCGATTCAGCGGACCCGATCGAGCTGATCATCGCTTCGCCGACACGTGCGATGATGGTGTCTTCGGTGGCACCGCCGATCAGTTGTTCGATGTTGGTGCGGACGGTGACCCGTGCTCGGACTCGCAGTTCGATGCCGTTTTTAGTGATCGCGCTGAGGGTAGTTTTGCCGCTACGTTTCGGATCGGGGCAATCGATGACTTTGGGATAAACACTCGTTTGAACTGCGTCGAGGACATCACGTCCGGCCAAATCGATCGCCGCGGCTTGGTCGAAATCCAAGGGGATTCGGGCGCGGTGGGCGGCGATGATCGCGTGGATGACGTTCATCACGTTGCCGCCGGCAAGGTAGTGGGCTTCGAGCCGCTGGGTGCTGATGCCGTCCTCGCGGCTAATGTTCATCTTGGCTTGGGCGGCCATCACTTTGGCCTGCACGATCACGTTCGGATTGACCTTCGTGAAGTGCATCCGAATCAAATTGCTGAGTTTTACGTCGGCTTCGGACATCAACGCTTGAAACCACAGTTTCCCGTACCGGATCAGGAAAAACCCGAGGATGACCACGAACACGAGTGCGATGAGAATCGCAACGATGATGATGATCGTGTAGATCGGGAAAGAATTCTCGCCTTGAGCGAACAGCGTGAAAAGATCGAGGGGCATCACAATGGCAGCAAACAGGAGGAGCGTCCCGCCGGCAATGGCGACGGTAAGTGAACGTAATCACCTTATGGTAACCGAAGATCAAGCCGAGAAGTAGGAACCGGCGTGGTTCTATTTACCCCACCCGGCGACGTCGATCAGGGCGTCGGTGAGTGAGCTGACCGGGGCGGCCGGTTCGGTGTAGGACCACATGTTCCGGACCAAATCGGTCATCAACATGCCGCCGAGGCTCATGACCATCAAAATCAGGAGCAGACTGACCGTTTGCAGGAGGGTGAAGGGGACTTCGTAGGCACCGGGGACGCCGACGGGGGCGCGGCCGCGTTGGGGTTCCTGGTCCGTGCTCGGATCGTAGGATTGGTCGCTGCCATCGTCCGAGTCACTAAACGCCCCGGCGTCCACGACCCCGGGATCGCCCATCGGGTCCTCTTCGAACATGGCGACCTCTTCGACGCCTTCAAACGTGGCCTGCTCCAACGGGGCCTCGTCGAATCCGCCGCTGCCGAAGGAGTCGGAATTCTCGACGTCGATTTCTTGCGATTCACTTTCGTCGGATTTTTCGAGTTGGATTCCCGACGGTGAAAGTTGGAATTCCTCATCGGCGGGGAAATCCATGTCCGTGCCGCTGCCGACCTCCGGTACCAATCCGGAACCGTAGCCGCTGCTGCCTCCTGATCCGGACCCCGAGCCAATTCCGTCGGACAGTTCGGCGCCGAGATCGAGGGCGGAGATGCTGCTGCTGCCGGCGAGGTCGAGCGGTTCGCTTTCGAGCGACAATCCGCTGTCCGAGGGGCTCATCAGATTGATGCCGCTGTCGCCCGCGATCGAGATATCGCTGCCCGCGCCGCTGATGATCAGATCGTCGTCATCGTCGGCGATGATGAGGTCGTCGTCATCGGCCAGGGCATCATCGACGCCGGAAGATCCGCCTTCCTCGGAACCGAGCAGGGAGCTGCCGAGAAGGTTTTCGCTGTCGCCGCTAAGCAGATCGCTGCTGACGGAATCGCCAGCGAGCAGGTCGAGTTCGCTGAGCACATCGCCACTGACGCGGCCGACCCGGCCGATCGAGCTGGCGCTATCGTTGAGGTCGAGATCGTCCATCATTTCCAGGCTGCTGGCGTTCTCGTCGTTGCTGACCAAGCCCAGGTCGATGTCCGAATCGCTGCCGATCAAGATGTCGCCGGACTCGTCGGCGATGAGATCCAAACCGCTGAGTTCTCCCGAACTGCCGGGGCCAGATGCGGGTGGTTTCACGAGTGCGGAGGGGTCGCCGGGTGCGGGGGAGGCCGATTCGATCTCGAGCGAGGGTGCGTCGTCGTCGCCGTCGAGGTCCAAAACACTCCCGAGATTGAACTCGTCCCTGTCGTCGGACGCGTCGGTCGGCGTCGGCGGGACGCGTGCGGGGTCTTGCGGTGTTTTATCTGGTGCGACTTTCTCCCCGCCTGATTTGGCGGTGGCCGCTTTGGCCTCCTTCGCGGCGAGGTTCAATTCGCCGCTGTCGTGAGAGATCGCGGACCCGGCGATATCGAGTTCATCCAGGTCGATCGGGATCCCGCTGCCGCTGGACCCCGCGACGCTACCGCCATCGATCGACGAGCCGGGCGCCGAGGCAATCACAAGCACGTCGCTGCCGTCGGGCCCCGCACCCGGGACGAGGTTGACGTCACTGTCGCCGGCCGATTGGGGCAATTCCATGCCGAGTTCCAAACTGCTGCCGGAAATCCCGCTGCCGTCGTCATCGATCATCAGATCACTGACGTCGAGTTCACCCTCGTCGTCGCCGCCAATGACTTTACCGACGTTCGAACCTGGGCCGTCGGCACCGAGAACGCCCGATCCGAAACCGGAAAGGTTGGGCAGCTCCTCTTTCAATCGGGCGATCTCGGTGTCGGGAAATTTCCAGCTCGAACCGTCCCGGAATCCGCGGACCTGACCCTGCGATCGCAGGTCAATCAACGAGGCGGCGGGGATGCCGAGTTTTTTAGCGGCTTCGTCGAGAGAGAGATAAGTGGCCATGGCAACGCGGGGTTTGAAAAGTAGGCGTTCGAAAGTGCGGCAAAACGAGGGTGCGACAATTCTAACCACCCGGTTTCCGACGTGCCAATTCTTTTCATCGATCGCGGTTGCAATGAAGGCGGATCGGATCGATTAAGGCGATCGTGGCGGCATTCCTTGCATGCGTCGGATTTGGTCCGGCAGCGGTGGGGTGGCGTTGAGTTCGAGCGTGAAGTCCGCGGCGATTTCGCGACTGCTGACCAGCCGGATGGCGCCTTGGGAACCCACATGATACACCGCCATCCAACGTTTTTCCGCATCGACCATGGTAATTACCTGAGTTCCCGAGTCGTCAACGTGGGAAAAACCGATCAAATCCCCCGAACCGGCAACATCGCGCCCCCCGCGGGCCTCGATCACCGTCACCGAACCGGCCGGTAGGGCGATTCCTGCGGTCGGAGCAGACGGGCCCGTCAGCGGCGGAAAAGTGGCCGTCGGCGGGAAAGCCACCGGCGATTGGGCCGTCACCGCAGCCGATTGTTGCGACGCCCACACAACCCCGATCAGCACGCCGGCGGCGAGCGGAATCAAACTCGGTGCAATACGTCGCAGTTTCGCTGGGAAAAAGAGAGAGGTCATGGAACAGTTTTCTTAAAAACGAGGACCGGCACCTTGGACGGCGATGGCCAGCAGGGCAACGGCGAAATAAGGCAATGGCGAAATAGGGCAACGGCGAAATAGGGCAACGGCGCAGCGGCCAACCAGTGCGTTGTATTTACTCGCACCGGCACCCCCAACGCAAACCCGAAAATAACGCGATTCGGTCAAGTTTACCGGTTTTGACGGTCGATCTGGTTGTGAGGGGCACCTGCCTGCTATCGTCGCGAATCGACGCGCAGGCTTTGCCCATCCAAGACGGGCTCGCGTCTCCCCAATTTCCAACATCGCGTATCCATTGGCGCGGTGGGAAACAGTCGCCTCATGTCACCCGATCGGAAAAGGAGTCCCATGACTCAGCCTCCCGAATTCTCACCGAAATCTCACCCGCAACCGGTCCCGAAGTCTCCGTTGAAGCAGGCCTCGAATGCGGCAACCCGATCGAATTCAGCGGCCGAGCGTCCTTCTCCTTGGAAGATCTTGGTCTCGAAACTGATTCCGTTGGTAATCGGGTTGGCCGTGGGCGGCATTTTTTACGCGGTCGTGCTGACAGTTCATTGGGCGCCCTTGGATCGGTATTTTCTCGGGCACCCGGTCGCAGTGGCCGCGACGATGTTGTTCGCAGTCGCCCTGTCCATCCTCGCGTTCATGTCGCTCGACACTTCCTCGCAGCAACGCTCGATGCGGTTGCTCCGCGACACCGATCTGATGCCGCCGCCGGCGCCCGAACAGGGTGCGCTGACCCCAGCTCAAGCATGGCAGCGTGAAAACGATGCCGGTCACGCGGCCCGGCTGTGGCGATCGTCGCTCGGTCGGTTGCCCGGTTCGACTCGCGCCAGTGCGTTGGTACGGCGGCTCGACGAAGTGCTGACCCGTCAATCACACCGCACCACCACGAACGAGTTGCCGGAGGATTTGCGTGAATTGTCCATCCGCGACGCCGACGCCGCCCACGATTCGCTCGGCCTGATCCGGATCATCGTTTGGGCGATCCCAATGCTCGGATTCCTCGGGACCGTGATCGGGATTACCCAAACACTCGGCGGTCTGGATTTCACCGACGGTACCGCCGCGGTCGATCGGCTCAAAAGCGGTTTGTACGTGGCGTTCGATACGACGGCTCTGGGTCTCGTATTGTCGGTCGTCGCGATCTTCCTCCAGTTCCCCGTCGAGCGAGGGCAGCAAAGTCTGCTCGTTGACATCGACGCACGCGTTCGCGATCTCGTGTCCATAGGCTTGCCCGCCGACAATCCCTCGGACGATCAAACCGCGATGATCACGCGTTTGTGCAGCGGCATCGAAACGGCGGTGGCGGAGTCGTTGTCCACCCAAGCCAAACTGTGGCGAGAAACGATCGAAGAAGCCCAATCGGCTTGGAAGAGTCAACACCACGAAACCGCCGACCAATTCCGCGAATTGTTGCAATCGGCCATGAAACCGGCGTTGATGAATCACGCCGACCGCATCGAAGCGTCCGTTGAGAAACTCGACGCCGCCGCAGGCACCGTCGCCGGTTCGCTGCGCGATCAAACCGCCGCCTGGCAAACCGCCATGCAAGACACGACTCGCGAGGTGCAAACACATCGACGAACGCTCTTAACACACACCGAAGCGATGACCCAACTCGCGACGCGTCAAAGCGAACAGGACTCGACGCTGCGAGACGCATTGAAACGACTCGTCGACGATCGCACAAACGTCCCGATCGCAACATCATCGCCGGCCGCCGTCAACCTCGACGCCACGATCACGCACGCGATGTCCACCCTCGCGCAAGCCGTCGAGGTACTGTCGACTCGTTTGCCGTCACCGCTCGAGCGGCCCGTCCGTACGAAACCGGCGGCGTTACCCAGTGCGACTTCGCCGGTGGTCACGTCCCCGCATAAGAACACGCCAATGGATCGTGACTCGTCTGATCGTAACTCGACTGATCGAAATTCGACTGATCGTGACTCATTCGGGCGTGCGGCATGAGTCGGCGACGCGCCGGAATTTCACCGTCGCTTTTCCCGTTCCTGGCGGTTCTGATCTGCACGCTCGGTACGTTGATCTTGTTGCTCGCGCTCGTCGCACAACAGGCCAACGATGCCGCCGTCGCTCAGATCGAACAGGAACGTCAGGAGAAGCTCGCCTCGGCAAAACTCGCCACACCGGTGACGCCGAGCGTGACGCCCGTGGACGAGAACCGGTTGACCGCCGATGCGGCCCGGCGATTAATCGGCGAGGGCCGTTTTCGTGTCGAACAACTCGTGTCCTTTCGCGATCAACAAACCAGTGAACTCGAACGCAAACGCGATGAGATCACCCACGTCGAATTTCAGATGCGGAAACTCCAAGACAAACTCGAACAGTTGAGCAACGAAGTCGACTCGGCGATGAGCGACGAGGAATCGCCCGGCGATGCGATCGCAGAGAACGAGAAAACGCTGGTGCTGATGCGTGAAGAAGCGGAGAAAATGCGCGGCGAGATCGCGGAACTCGAAACCAGCGAACGGGGCGTGAAACCACGTGTCGTGATCGTGCCGCACCGTGGCCCCAACGGGACGCAGCGACGACCGGTCTACGTGTTGTGTACCGCCGAGGGTTTGCAGGTCATGCCCGAGGGCGCTCGGATCACGCGAGCCGAAGCACTCGCGGCGGCCGAAGCCGACGATCCCAACAGCAATCCGCTCGGCGCCGCCCTCCGCGTTGCCCGCCTGCACGCGATGCAGCAATACGGCGATCAACTGCCGCCCTATCCCTTGTTAATCGTTCGCCCCGACGGCATTTACATGTACCGCGTCGCCAGCGCGTTGATGAAGGATTGGGACGATCAGTACGGTTACGAACTCGTGCCTGGCGAAGTCGACCTCGCGTTCCCCGGCGGCGACAACGTGCTACGCCGCGAGATGGATATGGCGATCCAACGATCCGTCGCCCGCAATTATGCGTTCGCACGCGGCCCCGGTGGCGCTGGCGGGCGTGGCAACGGCGGCAATGGAAACGGCAGTGGCAGCGGCAGCGGTTCAGGCATCCCACGCGCGAACCAATTCGCCGGCAACGACTCCGGTGCAGACCGTGGTGCTTCATCGCCAGGAGGTTCCTCACAAGCCGGCGGCAATGCTGAGAGTGGCGGCAATGCTCAACCCGGCGGTTCTGCTCTCGGTGCTGGTGGTCGATCCTCGTCGGCGTCGCGGGGAACCCCTGCGCGGGCGTTACCGACGTTGTCGGCACGCGACCTCGATCGTCAATCGCAATCACACGGGTTCTCGTTAGCACGAGATCAACGGTTCAATAACGCCGGCGGTGCGTACGCCGAACCGCCGGGCAACCGCAGCGGTTCCTATGGCGCTACAGGCAATGGCAGCGTGACGTCGCAATCCGATGCGCTGAACGATTTCCTGCAAGGCAAAACGCCAGCGGGCTTCGAAGATCCAGGCGCGGGCGAAGAAGGTTCCCAAGGAGCAGGTTCCGAAGGGACCGATTCCCAGATGGCAGGTTCTCAGGGAACCAGTTCCGGCGATTCGCGGGATGCAAGCACAGCGGCTGATTCCAACACTGCGGCGACTTCCAATTCAACGGGGACGTCCGGGTCTTCAAACGCTTCCAATCCATCGGGTACCTCGACTCCTTCGGGTGCCTCGACTCCTTCGGGCGACTCGAGTGCGAGCAGCATGAACTCGATCGCGATGACGTTGCGTGAATCGGGCGCCGGCGGCTCACCCGGTGCCTCATCGGACCCGTCGGGAGCGAGCGCAGACGACGCAACTTCGGATGCCGAGTTCTCACCCTCGCAAGCGGAAGAAGCGGCCGCTCAAGTCGCACAGAAAATGGTCCGCCGCGAAGGCAAGAACTGGGCCATGCCGGACGCGTTTCGAGGCATGAACGGAACCGAGTTCGTGCGCCCGATCTCCATGCGATGCCACCATGACCGGTATGAAATCATCGAACAAGGACGGGTCGTGCAAACGTTCCCGTTCGGCCAAGAAGGCGTCTATGAACCGACGTTGAGACTGGCGACGTCGATCCGTGATCGCGTGATGACTTGGGGTGCGACGATGCAAGGCGGGTACTGGAAACCGCAACTCGAAGTCAGTGTCGGACCGCACGCCGAACAACGTTTCAATGAACTTCAATCACTGATGCACAACAGCGGCGTCGACGTGGTCAGGAGATCGCCATGAGTGGACGTCGCCGATCAACGCTCGAACTCGGGCACGATGCCTTCCTCGACATCGTCGCCAACCTCGTCGGCATTCTAATCATTCTCGTCGTCGTGTTGGGAACGCAAACCCAACGCATCACGGAGATGATTCGTGAATCGATGGTAGCCGAGGCGCAGGTCGCCGAGGCGGAGACGTTGTCACCCCTACCGCCTGCTGGAACGCTGCCACCTGCTGGGACACTACCGCCGGCCGAAGCATTCGCCTCTCAAGGGCAACTCTCGCAACTCGGCGAGATGGCCTCTCGGGCCGCCTCGGCGCAGCAGGACTCCGAACGAATCGAAGCCAACCTCCGCCGCGACAACGCGCGACTGGCGCAGCTCGCCGCCGCTCGCGGTCGATTGCTCGATCTGCTCACGATCGCCGAATCGACGTGGGATGAAAAAAAATCGGAACTGGATCAAACCAAAGTCCGCCGGGCCGAATTGCAACGTGAAATCAGTGAGGCCGAATCCGAAATCGCCACGCTCGCCGGTACGAAAGAACGACTCGCCAATGCCGAGGCGCCGCTCGTCGCCGTCGAACACTTGCCCACGCCGATGGCCAAGACCGTGTTCGGTGACGAAATTGATTTCCGGCTCAAAGCCGGTCGGTTGTCACTCGTGCCGGTGGAGCAATTGATCAAAGAGGTCAAGGAAGACGCGTTGCGGATGACACCGAAACCCGGCAAGGCCGCATCCGCTGTCGGTCCGGTGCGAGACTACACCGCCCATTATGTCGTCGAGCGAGAGGTCGGTCGGATCACTCAAAACGGGCGAACCGGCATGGCGATGAGCACGCGTTTGGGCGCCGTCGCGTTCGAACCGATTAACGAATCGGTCGGTCAACCGATGAACCAAGTCCTCCGCGATCGCAGCTTTCTCGATATCGAATTGGCCGGACGCGACCCGGCATCGACCACGATCACGGTGTGGGTTTACCCGGACAGTTTCGGTGAGCTGAGGCAATTCAAAGAACATCTTTATCAACGCGGTTTCGCCACCGCCGCCCGCCCACTGCTCGACGGCCAAGCGATCATTTTCAGTAGCAGCGGCACGCGATCGAAGGCGCAGTGAATCTGGATTCGTTATCTGTCACTTTTTATTTAGCAACCCTATCAATGAAACGTGAGAAATGGCAAACACCTGCTCGAAGACTCGCTGCACCGACAACCGCTTCGCTACTGGGTTGGTAATTCCAACCGGGAACGCTGACGCGAGATTCCACGGGCCTTCTGCGGACGGACTGCGCTTTTGACGTACCGTGGTTCGTTCGCGGGCTCACTTCCCCACGGAACGTCAACGCTTGCCACCGCCTTGCAAGTCTTCTCGCACTCCACCGCTACACTGACCGACCGCTATCGCGTTCGCACAGCTCCGCTCACGTCTAGGAGCGGTACGCGGCATCGTGCCTTTCTGTTTTATCGGAATCCTGCCTCGGTGTACTGCGCGTCGTTCTCGGCTTCGTGCCGAAAACGACACTCCGCTCACGACGCCCGGTCTCCGCTCGGTCGCTCCCGTACGGTCTGCATTCGTCGCTTTTTTCAAAACCTCCTCACTTCGCCTTCCCTACGCTCGGTCGCGGCGCCCCGGCGAACGCGGCGTCGGCATTGACGGCTGCGCGTCTTGCCTTCCATGCCGCGTTCGCCGGGTGGCATCCTGCCACCGGGCTTCGTCATGCGGCGACATCCATGTCGCCGCATGCTCAGTGCTCACTCCCGACTGGCGGCATCGTGCCGAAGATTGCGACGACATCCTGTCGTCGCTTCGCTCCCCAGTTCACAACCAAAGATGCGGATGGTCGCCATCCAGCCGAAGAGCGTGACGGGCATCCTGCCCGCCAACGAGAAACGGCAGCCTATCCAGCTACCGTTTGAAACCCGAAACCCGAGCCTGACCCCACGCGAAGCGTTTCCCGCGAAGAGCGTGGCGGGCATCCTGCCCGCCAATGAAAAACGGCAGCCTATCGGCTACCGCTTGAACGTCGCTGATCTCCGGTGCAGGCAGCGGTTATCTTGGTTAACTACCCCCGTCCCCTTTGATCTTTCCCGGGCTGCGCGCAACGCCGCGAAGACGCAAAGATTTTGGAAATGGTGTTGATTCGATGCCTCTGTTGACGGCGCGGTGAATTCGATCGTTGATTTGGCAAGCAGGAGGGGAAGACACGGCCACCCAGTTTGTTGCGACAATCGGGATGAGCTCTCTTTGCACGCGGCCGATTGCCGGCCCAGGCTCCGCATCAAGCCATGGGGGCGATCCACTTCGTGGGTGGCCCCAATTTCTCGTCATCCACTTCGTGGGTGGCCCCAATTTCCCGCCAATTTCCCGGACTTTGAGCCGGATACCGCAAGTTTTGATTGCGACATGGGAGACGCGGCAGGTGACGACGTCTCGAACATCGGACCGTTGATCCGATGGAGGAGCCGTATGAGTTAAACGCTCGGGTACGGATCTGTGCGGGGGGCGGCTGCCAACAGCCGTCCCTACCGCGATCCAAGAAAATCTCGGGGGTTCGGGGGCTGGCCCCTGACCACACACCACCATCACAGAAAGGAATTTCAAAACAATTTTGGAATCTGCTATTGACCAAAGTTAAGACCGTCGCTGACCCATTAGATGGCTTCGTTCATCCGGAACTTGGTGGATGAAATATCGCAATCTCAATTAATACCATAATGGCTCCGAAAAAAGTAAGCATCACTCGTCCGTGAATGGACTCGACATTGGCTCTGTCTCGTATCGCGGCCAGAATGCAAGTCACTACACCCGCTATCAAAAACAAGCATTGAAGAAGATGATTGCGTACTACAAAGTCCGAAATCCGAATCCGCTCAACAGAGAGCAGGTTCTCCACTAATACTTCAAATCCTTGAAACACAAATGCTAACAACGGCCAAAGCAGGACGAATAGTGTAAACGCTAATCGGAAACGCACGAATTGCTTTTTCGATTCAATATCCAAACCCGGTGATGCGAATGGATTTACTTGTTTTCGCAACACGTCGTTCCAGAAAGACTGTACTCAGCTAAGGTTGTTCGTGTGTGTGGCAGGAAGCCAACGCCGATGCATATGCAACTCGGAATAAACGGGTCGTTCCCTCTAGTTCCAAGGTCGTCAACTGCGATTAAGCTTGCAGTCCAACTGCTACAACAGCCATCTTGCTTGGTAATTGTGAAACTAGTCACCATCCAAGAATAGCTTCCCAAGTTTGCGTTTGCTTCATATGGCGTCTGCAATGGGTCGCCAAATCCAACTTCACCGGTATTCTCGGGTTCGGGGACAAACACGGAATCAATCCATTGATCTGAATCGTCATGGCCAGGCCGTATTTGCTCTACAAGAAAATTATCAACAGCAATATCAGCGGGATTACTCTTGCAAATCGAATTTGAGATCATACTCGTAGATTTGCTTTTCATCGCATTGACAGTCTTTGGGAAACGCTCATTGAACCATGGGTTATAGAGGTCGTGTGGTCGACCATGTGTCAAAATGCGATGATGATCAATCAGCGAAGGGCCGATGCAATTTCGCTGGCATTTTTCAAATGCTCGCTGAATCTCTATCCTCAATCTCATTTTATCTGCAAAGGACAGTGTGCTGCCAATTGGGCCATTGACTTTCGCCATTTGTTCCGCCCTCCACCGGCCACAGTCGTCCAGCGTGTGGGAAGGCTTCGCCGGGGTCAGGCTCGGGTTTCGGGAAGGCTTCGCCGGGGTCAGGCTCGGGTTTCGGGTTTGAGTCAATCACGAAACCCGAAACCCGAGCCTGACCCCACGCGAAGCGTCTCCCGCTCGCCGTGAAAGATGCCAAGCCGGCTTCAGACAGACAACCCTCGTCTGCACCGAACGGCATGAACTGGAAGCAAAGCTCAATGGGTCCTCGTCAATCACCGGGCTTCCTGAACATAGGACTTGAGCTTCGGCTAGGCGATCGCAAAGAGACTGCGACACACGAAAGAAAGCTGAAAACAAGGAAACTCCATCGTCGCGTCGACGCGAAGTCAAATCCTCATTGGTTCAAGGAAACTCCATCGTCGCGTCGACGCGAAGTCAAATCCTCATTGGTTGAACATAGGACTTGAGCTTCGGTTAGGCGATCGCAAAGAGACTGCGACACACGAAAGAAAGCTGAAAACAAGGAAACTCCATCGTCGCGTCGACGCGAAGTCAAATCCTCATTGGTTAGCCGCCGGATTGAATACCCGGCATTGCCGCAGCGCTACGCAGCACGATAGAGTGCGAACACACGCCAGATGTCATTAGATCGTAGGTTTTATAGTAGCACCGGACTTTGTCGGCAATGGTTGCGATCGGAAGCAAGCCAGTACCGGAGGCTAAGTACGAAATGAAGTCCGCATGGACCTGATGCTCGGCAATAGCGTCAACCAATTCATCGCAGGGAGCAGGGAATTGCTGCGAACGCATCCCAGTTTCCGAAACGAGGCCTGCATCTTCGGTGATCGCCATATAGGAAATTGCACGATAGTTCCCGGACGCGTCTAGCCCAACGAACGAGGATGGCCCTGGGTCAATGCACTTACCCTGATCGCGAAATCTATGGAAGTCGCTACGAGTCTCCGCTGTAAGCCAAAGAGGAACCTTGCCATGCGATCCAGGCATGTTAACCATCAACATAGGGTCGATGTCAGCGTCGTAGGGAACATCGCCAGACTGGCGAGCATCATCAATTAGACGCTGTGCAAACCAGTAGTTTGCGAACCACGCCAGCACCGGCATCGTTCGGAAATTTTCGCTCAAGCAACGAGCATTTACTCGTAGTAGCGGCAGGTTGAACCGCTCGCAGAGCTGATTCTTGTTGATATCACGCGATTTTTGGAGTTTGTCGTCGTGAGTCGGACCGTCAAACTCGACGGCAAATAGGGGCTGCAGGTCGTCGTCAGTAACGATAAAGTCGAAGTGCGATTGCAGAGCGAATCGAAACAGTTGATCGTCGATTCCACTGTTTTCGATGGGTAGGACGTCCGCCAACCGGACTTTGGGAAAAGCATGCGCACCCCAAGCCTCGGTTAGCGGTCGAAGTATGGAATTGGTTGCTTCCTCGCTACGATTCATTAGACGTTTCACTGCTCGGCAATCGTGGTTTTCGAGATCGGGGGAGACACTGAGGCGCTAAAGTCGGATAACGTAGAGGTCACCGGGAATGCGGACCAAATCGAAAGAGTTGAAACCTCGTTTGACGTTAATGACCCGGGCAAGTTTAAATTGTCGCGAGAGCAGCATTCTCCGGTGCACCGCCGTTGTTCGTAGCGCACCCTGGATCAAGCGCGTAGCAACACGCCACATACGGACGACGATACCGGCATCGTATCGAGTCGCCAGTCCAGAAGCAAGCAATTTCGGGCGTCGGATTTCAGGCGTTGGAAATCAGCAGCATTGGATGCCAGCGTCGGGAATTGCGGGACCTGGAATCAGGCGTTGGAAATCACGGGCGTTGGATGTTGCAGCTTACGGTTCAGTTCGGTCACCAGCGTCTACGAACGCTGAGGATCACTGGGCGGCGACGAGCGATTCACCATGTCGATAAACCTTGACTCGCCGCTCCGGTGCATCCGGCTTGTTCGTAGCGTACCCTGGATCACGCGCGTAGCGACACGCCACATACCGTCGGCGATAGCACAATCGTATCGAGTCTCCAATCCAGACGCAAGCAATTTCGGGCGTCGGATTTCAGGCGTTGGAAATCAGTAGCATTGGATGCGGGCGTCGGGAATTGCGGGCGCTGGAATCAGACGCTGGAAATGACGGACGTTGGATGTTGCAGCTTACGGTTCAGTGCGGTCACCAGCGCCTACGAACGCTGGCCATCAGCGGGCCACGTCGATAGAGTTAAAACTTCCAAAACCCGTGACATGCGGCTCCGTTGCATGGCTTTGTTATTTGCAGTCCTGATCTTTCGACATGGGTTTAGTGCTATCGCATTGTACAGGATTGCCGCACCCCTTGCATCGAAATCCGCAGGGACCACCCCACACCCGGTATGTCGCGCACCGTTCACATCGAATGCTGGGTAGCAATTGGGATTGGCAGATGGAGCACTTGTGAACGTAACGAGTGCCTCTCTCGTTTTTTTTGAGTTTGCCGATACAGACTGGGCAACGACCAGCGCGTTTTCGGTTGGCGTGTTTTAGTGGTCGGTGCGGCAGTCGTGTAATCTCTTCATCTACATCGAGCTCGGCGGTTCTGCGCACGTGGCGGGCAGAAAGTCGTTTCGTGTACGCCGTTGGGCGTTCGCCATGCTCTTGCTTCTTGTGCTTGTTCGTGATGAGATTCGCCATATTGTCTAGCGACAATTAGTTTTCCCTCTCCGCGACAATTAGATTTCCCCTGTTGAGCGGATCGACATTCGGTTTCACGCTGCGGTGTTTCCCGGTCAGCGACAATTAGAATTCCCCTGCTCGGGGAAATGATCGCATCATCACAAGCTCCTGCTTTCAAAGGAGATTGCGATGACCACGGATGGACAAGTTTCTGAACTCAGGCGATGCCTTGCCGCTGGCAAGTCACTCGCCGCCTCTGCCAGGATGGCTTCGATGGACAAAAAAACAGCACGATCCTATCGCGACGACCAGGCACTTCCTTCGCAGCGAAAGAAGCCTCGGCAGTACCGAACGCGCCTCGATCCCTTTGTCGATGTCTGGGCCGAGGTCGAGCAGCTGCTCCTTGCCGAACCAAGACTCAAAGCTAAAACTCTTTTCGACGATCTGCTGGCGCGATATCCTGGAGAGTTCGATGACTGTCGGTTTGCGCCTCAAACAGTACCACTCATTGGCGCTTCAAACGGTACCAGTTGGTGAGAAGGAGCCGCTGGGCGGCTCGGTGGTACTGTTTGACTTAAGTCTCTTCGGTCGACGACCCGGTTGGCGCTTTGGTACTGTTTGAATTTTTTGATGAATTTCCCATCCGGTAGCTGCGGCCGTTGATTTGCATCACGTCACTGTGGTGCAGGAAGCGGTCCAGGATAGCCGTCGCGCTGGGCACGTCGCCGATGAGTTTGCCCATTCCTCCAGCGGTCGATTGCTCGTCATCATCGTGCTGCGGACGTCGTGACGACGCATGATGACCTCGAACAGATACTCACCGCTTCGCTTGGGCAACTGCTTCATGCCCATGTCGTCAATAATCAGCAGATCCGGTTCCAGATATCGTTTCAAAATTCGCTCGTGGCCATCGAGCGCCTCGTCGTGAAGGAAGTCCCGAACGACGTCGAAGATGCTGCGGTAATACACCGTCATCCCCGCGCGAATCAGCGACAGTCCGATCGCTTGACTCAAGTGGCTCTTGCCCGTTCCCGGCGGCCCCAGCCACAACACGTCGCGACGCTCGCGAATGAAGCGGCCCGTCGCCAGCTCGAACACCGCACTCTTCTTGATCGTCGTATTGAAACTGAAGTCAAGATCTTCCAGCCGACGAACGTCACGAAAGCCAGCCTTCTTGATCCGCCTCGCGATCTGACGGTCTTCGCGAATATTGATCTCGTCTTGCAGCATCAGCTCGAAGAACTCCATGTGCGTTAGTCCCGTCGAAGACGCTTCGTGAAGACGCACCTCCAGCGACTCGGTCATGCCACCGAGTCGTAGCTTCGTTAACATCGGATTGAGGATGTTGTTCTCTTGCACGTAGTCAACACCGCGTTCCACCTTGCCCTTGTGTCGCGGCGTTCGCACTCGTGTCGGCATGAACGCGCATCCGTCGTGTTTGCAAAAGTCGACGAGCTTCGGGTTGAGCTCTGGGTCATAAAAGTCAGGAGTTTTGACGGCGCACTTCGCGTTGTCAAAGATGACTTTCATCGGCACGCCACCGAACGCCCAAAACGTGTTCTCGAGACAGCGAATGAAGCTCTCGGTGTCTTGCCGAAAAACGACTTCGGCATATCCCTTTCGTGAATGACTCAGGACGGCCCGAAAGACGTGAGTGCGACGATGAGTTCCGTCAGCATTTCGAATCTTCGCACCGGTTCCGAAGTCGACTTGCAACTCTTCGCCGGGCTCGATTTCCATCCTGCGAAAGGGCAATTCACGGTCGTTGTCGAGGCTTTTAACGAAGCGATTAACGGACCAGTAACTGACGCTCGCGCCGTGGTCGGCGACGAGGTCTTGATGAATACGGCGAGCTGATAAACCGGCTTCCTGTTTCTCGCTGATGACTTGGCGAAATGGCTCGCACTGACTGCTGCTGGTAGTGGCCAAATCGGCGGGATCGGCAGGTGCTGCTTCGTCGCCTGACCCGGTTGGCGCCTTGGTACTGTTTGAATCGTCCGAGCCGGTTGGCGCCACAGCCTCCGGACCCGTTGGCGCCTTGGTCCCGTTTGAAGCCTGGCCCGCCAAATGCCGCCGAACGGCCCCTCGGGAGACATTCAGGGTTCGGGCGATCCGCCGCTCAGAGTAACCGGCCGCTCGTAAGTTGTTGATTGCAAGGGACTTGTCCATCTTCAGTTGATTCGCCATGAGGCCCTCGTCGGTAGGTTTTCGGAAGTGAAAACCCATTATCCGACGAGAACCGAGGGTGTGGGATCAACTGGTACCGTTTGAGACGCCAATCACTGGTACTGTTTGGGCGCAAACTGACAATTGGCGAAACGTTTCGTTGACACAATCGGCGTTTCCCCCATCAAGTACCTGACGAACTGGCGATTGGAGTTGGCCGCCGCACGTCTCTTGGACTCCGACGATTCCATCGCGAGGATTGCTCGGGACATCGGCTACGATTCCGAAGCGTCTTTCAACCGCGCGTTCAAACGTCATGTTGGATCGCCGCCGGCGAACTGGCGTACCAGCAAGCGGCTCTTAGTGGCCACTGCCTGACTGTACCGACAGCGGTACGAATGATGCATTGTTGTATCCTGGCTCATGCAACCGCTATGGCGGAGATTGCCGCTGACGTGACGCGGCGAAGTCATGCCGTGAAATAAAGCCCCTTATTTCGATTCGTGGCGAATTCAGAGAGAGGGGGTCCAAGCCATGTTCCACGGAGTGACTGCACGATTGGCAACCAGCGACCCGACGGTAGCGAAATCGTTGCCGCTCTGATGCGAGCAGTGTAGACCGATGATGGGCGTGTCGCCTGGAGCGAGTTGTGTTAAGAACACCCAGACGCTCTTTGTTGAGAAACGGTGCCGCCGTGTGGGCAGCGGCTACGGTAGGCAAGGTCAACATCCACTCCTCCTCAAGCCCGCTGGTCAGCGCGAAGGCTCTACTCTGCAGTGGTGTCGCTAGTCGCCTGGCGACCGTTGGTGTGATTAGCAACGACGAATGTCAACGCTACTTCTTGTCCCACGTTGTGTTTTTCACTGACGTGATGGTCCAGCGGACCCCGCAAGTTGTTACCCGCCAGGTCTTCGAGTTCGGATTGGACGATTAATTGATACGTACCTATCGTCCAGGATTGCTGCGGAAAGAATCGGCACTGCGTTTCCCGATGACCGAGCTCGATCCGACCCGGCACTTCACGGCCGCCTGCGTCCCGAACAGAAAGAAGACGTTCAAGCAATGCGTGGTCGAGCGGTCGGTCAGACCTTAACTCCAGTGGAGCCCTTGAGCCAGCTTTCGGCGGAGCGAGAGACCAGCTTTCGGCTTTCACAGCGGACCGCACGGGTGAGATCACTCGAAACGCCTTCTCGTAATCCGTACCTAACGGTCTTCCAGCCGCATCTGGCCAAGAACCATCTACCAGTAGTTTGTAGCGCCGACCCACTTGCAAGGCTTGCCCGAGCCGGACGTTGGTTGCGACACCGCGCTTGATTCGACCTGGGTCCAGAAGCAAAGTCAGACGTTTTTGATCGGGCCCCCAGAGCTCTTGTTTGAACTCCATGAACACATTCTCGACTTCGTTTCCATTCTCACTTTGCAAACTGATCGCTCGGTTTGCCCAACCACGCTGCATCGGATTTGAAAAGTAGACGTAGAAACGAAGGATATTCTCCGGTAGTTCGTCGCTTGTCGGAAAGATTCGTTCAACTTCCGGTGGTGGAAGCGATGGCGATGCGGGAAGGGAGAAGGGTATTCCAACGAAAGAGCGACCGAACCGTTCAACGCGAACGCCATGCAGGTCTTCTACCGCAGCGAAGTCGGATGCGACATATACGCGGTACTTTACGCCGGGCGAGAACGGGAAATCGGGCTGAAACGTCAGCTTGTCTTCTGCGAACCGATAAGTTCCCTGGACCGGACTCACCGATGACAAGGTGTCGGCTTCGTCCACGTAAATAGCGAAACACGTCTCCCAGTCGATGGGCTTATCCGATTTCGGAAGGCGTACGCGGAGCACCAAGGGTTCGCCGCTAGATCCTGGGAGCGCAAGCAAATCTGGCTGCGAAATCCCCGACGGGGACCCGGTAAGCCACAGGGCTCCAACGATCATCAGAACCAAAAAATATTTTCCAGCTGTGTACAACTTGCAACTCCCATTAACACGAGTGTTTTTCAAACCAAGCAGCGTCGGCGGGAGCCGTAATCTCCCGCCTTGTATTCCCGAGACAAGCCTTACTTACTCCTGCTCCCGAGGCGTACCTTGAAAGTTAGGTGCACCGACTCCGGGAAAATCGTACTCGCCATACACGTCGAACAAAGTAATTGGAAGCATGGTGGACAGCGACTGTAGATTGAGGTTGCCCGTTGGAGCATCCCGAGTCAGCGATACAAAGAATTGGTCATTCAAAACATCAATCTGGAGTGAAGACCCCTCGAACATGACTGGGCTGCCAAGAGGTCCCATTGGAAAATCGCCCCGGGCATCCAACTTGAATCCCTGTTTGGTATTCTCCAGCGTGTATTCCTTCGCTTCCGCAAGACCACTAAGTGGAAAGACCTGTGGCATCCGGCTGTTGTTTGTCATAAACATGAATTCTTTGCCCTCGGCCATCATGTTTTTGTAAACGACCATGTCAATTGGTTGTCCGTTGCCAATATCGCCAATCGTACGACCGGTGACGGAGGCTCCGTCTTTTAAAGATTCGATCGGGATGAGTACGACCGGGCTGCAAGTATAAGACGCAATTAGATAGTCCGTGCCGCCGAGATTTTTTGCAACCATCGAGCGAATCGGGGCGCGAGTCTCGAATTGGTCGTGGGCGAGGTGGAAAATCCGGACCTTGGTCGACGAGTACTTGTCTTTAAACGGGTAACCGATGCGACGAAGCGTAGAGGCGAACTCTTCGTTTGAAATGCCGGAGACGAAAATTTCGCCATTAAAATATTCGATGTCCATGATTGCCAGAATGTTCATCGGCCGCTTTGCTTTGATGACATCCTTGGCTGACGGTGGCCCCATCAATCCGCGAGCTACGAATTGCTTGCTTCCGTCGGGAACATCGTGCAACACTTGCCGCGTGGAATTGAGCTCAGAAAGTCGCACATTGTGAACTTTTCCGCCAGCGTCGACTCTCACAATGGCCGGTAGCGACTCTTTTCCAACTCCGCGAGATACCGAAAGGTAGACTTCTCGAGTATTGGGGTGCACGGCCATGTCATTGATGACGATTGCAGACTTGTTTACCCCGAGTACGGCGGCGACGACAGCGTCGATGCTGTCGACATCAACATTTGTAGCCTTTTCGGGAGCCTTTCCATTGCCGACCTCAAAAGCATAAATTGCCCCTCCGATATTGTCGCCCACGAACAGCACGCCGTCTGGGCCGAACTCCAACGCTCCTGCAGAACGAAAGTCCCTCAGGGTTTGTCCATGTACTGTCGAGGTAACTCCGCTGACCAACAGCAACAAGACCAGTGTATTGATAACGCGTGAAATGTTTGTTCTCATTGTTCTTTCTCCTGGGTTTGGGACCGCTAGGTCCATATCGGTACAAAAAATCAATCAAACGTCGATAGAATCACCTTCACTACTCGATTCAAAGATGCTCGATTCGGATTTACTTTTGCCATCAGTTGCAGCCCTCCGACTGAGGTGACAACAAACCTGGCGAGCGTCTTGACATCTTTATGCTCAGAAATTTGGCCATCCTGCTGAGCTCGATGAAGCCGTTTAATAAAAAGCTTTTCAGTGCTCGACATTGAATTCCTGACCATTTGTTCAACCTCTTCGTCATGCGGACTGAGTTCTGCCGCCGTGTTATAGAGCATGCAGCCACAGGGAGCTCCATTCTTTGGGGCCGACATCTCAATCACAAAATCAAGGATGCCGCCAAACGCAACTCGAACGTCGTCCACGCCTAAGGCGGCCCCCATCTGAGTGTGTCCGGTGCCGATGTAATGCCGTAAACATCGCAAAAAGAGTTCGCGTTTACTTCCAAACGTTTTGTAAAAGCTACTCTTGCTTAGTCCCATCGCATCAAGCAAATTCTGTGGCGTTGTGGGTTGAAATCCTTTTTCCCAGAACACTCGCATCGCCTGCTCAACCGCTTCAGCTTCGTCAAATTCCCGTGGTCTAACCATTTTCGCCTCTGTTGCCTATCGATTCTATCAGTTTGGGACTTCGAAGTCCATAACGAATTCAAGAAAATTTTCGTATTGGCCAATTTAGTAATCTGCAGGCACCGTAGTCGGCCGACGCCGTCGAAGCGCCTTGCCTCTAGGCAAATGCCAAGGAAATCGCGTTCTTGAATCCGGCAACCACTGATAGAATCGGAAAAGGGGAAGGGGCAGGGGGCAATAAACCGCGAACATGCCTGAAACTACCCCCTTCCCCTTAGATCGGGTTTTCCATCACATGCGAGTTTCTCGGTAGACGCTTCGTCAAAATTGGTCTGTCGGTGAATGTTCGAAGAAGGCGGAGCCAGCTGCAGTCGGGCTGCCCTTTCAAGCTTCGGATTGAGCACATCGAGCCGATGAATGAGTCCAACGCCATCTTGAAGGAGCGGGAATAGCACACGATCTTCAGAGACATTCAAAAGCAAGGCGAAGGGTTCATCGCAAAACACGACGATCAGCAGGTCCAATTAATGTTATGCTGGTTTCCATACGAAAACGACATCGAAGCCTTTGTCGAGGGTCTCGAAGCTGGAAAGGTGACGAACGGCGTCGATAAACCAGAGAGTGGTCAACAGCACCTATTCCCTCAATGACGAACCACGGCTGCTATGTTGTCGGGTTCCGCCAGCGAATCCGAGCTCGAGGAATACGAACGCACGTTGGCCGAGTCCGATGAAACGAGCGACTCGGAATAGCGAACATCGTCCGTAATCCCAGGTCCCACCGACCGCTGATAGCCTCAATCGTGCTCACCGTGTTGCCGTCGACCATGCGCGTGATTTTTCGACCTTGAATTTTGAACCCTTGCCAGTACCGCCTCCGGCGTGCTCATCAGACGAAGGTTCAATTGACCGCCGTCGGCTTGTGTCGCTCCAAACGCGTATGCAACAGCACCAAACCCGCGATCGCAGTGGCACCGATATAGAACCCACGTCCGAGCGATTGATAATCGGCAAAAAACAAGGCTCCCATCAACATGCCATAGACCGGCTCGAGGTTGTTGGCAAAGTTGATCGTAAACACGCTCATGCGTTTCAACAATTCGACGTATTCACTGTAGGCGTACACCGTACAAACGACCGCCAGCACGACGAGGCAAACCGTATCAAAAAGGCTCGGCCGCAGGTCCAACCCGACGCCATCACTGAGCCACTTCGCGGAAACAGGCAAGCACAAGGCGCAGAACAGAAAAGCACCGCCCATTTCATAGCATGCGATCACGCGGTGATCCAAACGCCGGGCGAACGAGGCATTTAAAATCGAAAAAATCGCAGCCACGAAGGCAGATGTGATCGACACCGCGAACCCCACCGCGTGATCGGTTTCACTGCCGACGATCGAAGCCACTGCCGCAATGATCAGTAATCCGAAAACAAAATCGCCTCGCCGAAATTTCGCCGAACGTAGCATCCAGGGTTCCAACACGGACGTCCACAACGACACCGTTGCCATGCCGACCATGCAAACGGAGACGTTTGAGATTTTGACAGCCAAGAAAAACAACACCCAGTGCAGCCCAATCAACGCACCGATCAGCGTCAGACGCACTGCATCCCCAGCGGCGAGGATTGCCCGACGCCTCAAAAGGATAGCCAGCGTCAAGGTGGCGATCAGACAGCGAAAAAAAACGATTTCAACGGCGGGAAGTTCAATCAGTTCCCCCAAAACGCTCGTGAAACCCCATAAGAGAATGATGAAATGCAGCTTGAAGTAATCTCGCCGGGAAGTCGTGGATGGATTCATCGAGTGGATCGGATTGCCTGTTTGAGTGAATCCCGGAAGGGTATCCGAAAGTGGAGAAACGTCGACCAAGGACCGTATTTGGAGCCACCCTTTTTTTATCATTTTCTGACGCAGCAAAGTCGCTTTGCCAGCTTGGAAGAGGCGGCAAAGGTGTCAGGATACGGCAAAGGCGTCCACCTCTTTGCTGCAAGTGTAGGGGCAACGGACAACCTGCGGACGGACTGCGCTTTTGACGCAGCGTGACCGTTTGTGCATCAATTATCCATCGTCATCGCCGCGAACCCAACGTTCACGGCATCGACAACACAGTTACGCGAGCACCCCCACAGGCCTCAAGCGGCTAAGTCACACCGGTCGCCCAGATTTCAGAGACTTTGTCACACCCGATATTCACGCCTGCGAAAAGACGTCGCCGAACGGACGCAAAAATCTGCGTTGCTCTGACCAATCGGTGATGGCGAACACGATGCGTTTGAACGACCCGGCAAATTCGCCTTCCAGGGCATCGTGAAAGTCCTTGGCCGTTTGTAGCGGATCATTCGCGAACACGCCACATCCCCAAGCACCCAACACGAGCGACTCGTACTCGTAGGCTCGAGCGATGGCCAGCACGCGGCGTATCCGCCCGCGAAGCATCGGCTCTGCATCCAGTCGACCGATCGCCGGAGCGTATGGCGCCGCGCAGGTCAGAAAGCTGAGCGACCACGGCATGTCGCACTCCATCCCGGCGTCGTCACGGAACACCGGCACGTCGGGTGAAAGGATCGCCCAGTCACTCGAAGCGGCCGCATCGTTGTCACGATGAAACTCGTACATCGGATCGCCGAATAGAGTGGCGTACAAAGCACTGGACCGGCACAGCGTTTCCTCTTGCGCCGTCGCGCCCCGCAGAAACCCACCTCCGGGTTCAACGCCATTGGCAAAGTTCAATGCCAGCGGCCGATGTCCCTCGGCAACCAAGACATGAGCGGCGGCCAGCGTCGTCTGATTAGCGACGGTCACCAGTGTCTCGGCATGGCTAGCACCGAGCGTTTTCGTGGACGCGTCCGGCAAAGTCCCGTCCGGCGGAATGGAAACCTTCGCCGCCTCAGCCGATTTGATTTCCGCCGACCAATCCACCAACCCATGGTCAGTCAGATATTCGCCGCTATCAATGGCCGCAAGCGCAGAGACTCCAAGCGACTCCGCGATCTCGTACCTAATCCCAAGCACACGCTGGTGCTGCCGAGCCAATTCATCGGAATCAATGCACGAGATAAAACGCAGTCTACTCATTGCTTTTCCTGCTCCAGTCAAGCATCGGCGTCTCCCTTTCCAACCCAATGAAACTTATCCGCTGATAGTACCCGCTCGCCGTCCCAGCGATACGCCACCAGTTTCCCACCCTTGGCGACGCTGTCGTCCGTACTCGCCACGTTGGCCGCCAGCGGTACCGTTACCCGTCAGCCAATAGCGTCCCACAAACACCGGCGGTGCGTCGACCGGATAGCCGGTCACTCGCCCAGGATCTCCGCGATCTGTCGCACACGGTCCGCCGTCGGTGGGACGTAGCGACCCTGTTCGACCTGCGACAAATACGTCGACGAAACACTGATCATGGTCGCGAACTTCCGCAACGTGATCTGCTTCGCCAATCGCTTTTCTCGCAACCGAGCACCAAAATCCATCCAACGAGGATCCCAATCTCCGGAAAAACCCGCCGGCCACCTTCGGCCGACCCAACCAACACCCCCGCAGCCAAGAACCAACCGGCCCCACGAATTCGCGAAAGTGAAGTGCGCACTTTGCAAATGCGTTCCTAGCTGGACAGCGTTACTTCGTGGCTTTCGATTTAGTTTCACGGTGATTTTGGCTCGACGCTTCTGATTCGATCCGGATCAATTCCCATCGCGAGATAGTCCGCTATGCGTTTCTTGCGATGGCAACGACTCGCCTCGGCGTTGCGCCGTTGGTGGTAGGCGATCCGCTTCAGCTCGGCTTCGTATTCTTGTTGAGCGAACCGATGTGGTAGTCCTAGGCAGCGAATAACCACGTCGGCCGCGCGACGAACTTGCTCAAGGGTCAGACGCTCGGCATCGGTTACGATTTCGCTGGCACATAGCTTGTGCCGAACGCGAGCGCAGAACAACTGAGTGGTCGAAAGTTGGAAAGTTGGTGCCACCCATCTATTGGCGAAGCGGCGGCGACGTGCTTCCCTGAGGAGAACTCGCTCAACGCACCACCAATCCGGAGACGGACATGCCGCGTACACCACGATGCGAAGTTACCGACCCCGAATCAGCGCACGTTTTTCATTTGGTTCAGCGCTGCGTGCGTCGAGCGTGGTTGTGCGGAGAAGATCCGCACTCGGGGCAGTCTTATGAGCATCGCCGAAGCTGGATTCGCAGTCGCCTGGAGTTTCTGAACTCGATCTTCGCTATCGACTGCCTCACCTATACTGTGCTAAGTAACCACATGCATTTGGTCCTGAGAACACGTAGCGATGTGGTTGCCCAGTGGAGCGATGAGCAGGTCGCCCGGCGATGGCTGAGGCTGTTCCCGTACCGCAAGAAAGACGACGGGACGCCCGAAGAGCCGACGCAGCCTGAAATCGACATGATCGTCAATCAGCCCGAGGTGCTTGCTGAGAGA
>Ga0163215_100564_pt1 | contig 56304 bp, 53 predicted proteins | sample SynspAceP_FD_185934 | JGI IMG/M metagenome (GOLD analysis project Ga0163215, IMG submission 185934) | Saline lake microbial communities from Ace Lake in Antarctica - Synechococcus sp. Ace-P (Hybrid Assembly) | ecosystem: Environmental > Aquatic > Non-marine Saline and Alkaline > Saline | place... | reverse complement strand
CGGGGGCGAAAGACCAGTGAAGAAGGGCGTGACGGGCAGGAAAGCCAGCAGTTGACCGCTGCTTCCCCAACCCAATGCACTTGGCTACACTCGGTCTTCACCGCTTCGGAGCCTCCATGGATCATCGTGATTTTCTCGCCAGCCTGACCGCCGAACAGCGACGTGAACTGACCCGGAAATCCGATTTGCGCGGGCTGATGCATCTGGCGCTGCATTTCGGCCTCATCGGAATGACTGCCGCGCTGATCATTGCACGGGTGCCGTTCTGGCCGGTGCTGATGCTGGTGCAGGGCCTATTGCTGGTGTTTTTGTTCACCTTGCTGCACGAGGCCAGCCACGAGACCCCGTTCCGCTCACGCTGGCTCAACACGGTTGCCGCGCATATCAGCGGTTACCTGATCCTGCTGCCGCCGCGCTGGTTTCGCTATTTTCATTTCGCCCACCACCGCCATACCCAAATTCCGGGCAAGGATCCGGAACTGGCGGAACCCAAGCCCGAGGACTGGACCCAGTATCTTCGGCACGTCTCCGGAATTCCGGTGTGGATCAGCCACATCAGCACACTTGTCCGCAATGCGGCGGGGCGATGCGACGAGGACTTTGTGCCTGTGGGCAAACGGCAGGCAATGCGAAATGAGGCGCGGATCATGTGCGCCGTCTATCTGGTGGCGTTGCTCGGCAGCATCGCGCTCAATACGCCCGTGCTGATCTTCGTCTGGCTGATCCCGCTGCTGCTCGGGCAACCGTTCCTGCGGCTTTACCTGCTGGCCGAGCATGGCCGTTGCGCCTATGTCGCCAACATGCTGGAAAATTCCCGCACCACCTTCACCAATGCGCTCGTGCGGGCGCTGGCGTGGAACATGCCTTATCACGCCGAGCACCATGCTTATCCGACCGTGCCGTTTTACAAGCTGCCGGATTTGCACAAGCTGACGGCACAGCATCTATTGGTGACCGAAAACGGTTATGGCCGCTTTCATGCCCGATATGCGCCTGCCATCAATGGCGGTGCAGAGGCAGCGGAGAGAAACCGAGGCAGGGTCTGCTTTCCTCCGCGTTGACAGACTTACATCTGGCGCAATCCGGTCTCGCCAGTCCCGGCAGACACCAGGGCTTCAGGCATCCGCGAGCGACGGTACTGCAAAGCCACGATCTTGTAGCCGCCGGTCTTCAATTGCGACAGGAGCAAGGGAAGCATCGCTGCTGTGCGCGCATGGATATCATGCATCAGGATGATACCTTTGCGCCTGGCGCGGACCCTGTCCATCGTGCGCGCTGCAATGGTCGCAGGACTTGATTTGAAATAGTCCTTGGAGTCGATATCGACATCCAGAATGACTTGGCCGCGATTGACAACAGCACTCCGCAGCGCGCCTGTTTGCGCCAGATAGGGGAACCGGAAGAAGCCGACATGAGTGCCTGTTGCCCTGGCGACTGCTGAATTTCCAGTGGCAATGTCACTGAGCGCACGGGTGTTGCCCGCATTTGCCAGATTGGCATGGTTGTAGGTGTGTCCGCCGATGGAATGGCCATGATCGGCAACCCTTGCGGCTACAGCCGGATAGCTGCTTGCCATCTGGCCAACCATCAAAAACGTTGCCTTGACGCCATAACGGTCGAGGACCTCCAGCACGTTATCTGTCTTGCCAGGCATAGGCCCGTCGTCAAAGGTCAGGATGACCTCCTTGTCGCGCAACCTGATCCCGGAAATCGAAGACACCTTCAGGGTTCGCCCGGCCAAGGACCCGGAACTCCTGTTGCGCTTTGAGTTGCCGAATGCGGAAAACGGCGGCTCTCCGGCCTGGTCGCGGCCAAGCAGTGACTGCTTGTCGGCAACCGGCACGTAAGCCGTTCTCGTGGCTTCCAGACTGGAAGGAGGCTTTGACGCACACCCAGCCATGGCAAGGCACGACAGGACGCAAACGAAGGCAAGACGCGAAACCATGGCTCACTCAACTCACAATAGTGACGATGCCAAACTTTCGCGTAATATAGTTAATCGAGCGTTGACGCCCCCCTATTTGCACTTCTGAAGAGAGGACGGCCGCCAATCCCTTCAAGAGACACAGCAGGATCACACGCTCGCGCAGGCTGCCCTCATTGCGCCCGCGCAACGGGGCGGTGAGCGGCGACACTACTGCATGTCGCGTTCAAATGGATTCATATGAACGATAACGTACATGCATCAATTCAAAGTGTTACAGCGACCTTTGCGCATCCAATTGGATGCGCGGCGCTGTAGGAAATACGCTCACAGAGAACCACGAAGGCAACTCCCTTTTTCGCAGAAATAGAAAAGGGAACGGTCCCCGGCATCAGCCGCAGCATTTCTTGAATTTCTTGCCCGATCCGCAGGGGCACGGATCGTTGCGACCGACACTGGCAGCGCGCTGCGGCGCAGTATCTGGCAGGCGGTCGCAATAGTGCCAGCGGCCATCGATGCGCTTGAACAGCGATGTCTCGGTCAGAGCTGCGTCCTCGCCCTTGTGGCGGTAGCGGGCGGTGAAGCTGACCGTGCCTTCGCTGTCGCGCTCCCGGCCTTTGCTAGTCCGCGTGATCTCAAGACCTAGCCAGTCGGTGCCGAGCTGCAAAACCTCCGCCTCAGCCCGGCCGAACGCCATCGCCGCCGGACCGGCGCAGGTGGCTTCGATGTAATCGAGATTGCCCAGCGCGTAGGCCGCATAGCGCGAGCGCATCAGCTTCTCAGCCGTCGGCGCCGCGCCGCCCGCGTGATAGCGACCGCAACAGGTGGCATAATCCAGGTCAGAGCCGCAGGGGCATTGGGGCATGGGGCTGGGTCCTTGGCGCTTAAAACTTGATCAATGCTTCAAGCTGAGCGTTAGACGAAGCGCCAATTCTTGTCGATGGCCGCCAATCTCACGGGAGCTCCCGGCAATCTCTTAGCCGGAATCATCAAGCCACAGACGGTCGCTCGATATAGCACCATTATCAAAGCGATCAGGCGGCCAAAGCTGTTGTCTCGGCCACATGGGCATTCAGCAGCTGACCGGAGCGTTTCGACAGATCGGAGTTCAACGCCTGAATTTCGGTCAAGCCTTTGCTCAGAATGTGTTGGAACGAATCCAGGTCGGTGATCAGGTCATTGAGAACGCTGCTGCTCAATCGTCCGGCTTCGACCTTGCCCATGATGCGAACGGCGGCAAGACCGGAGGTCAAACGCTTGATATCATCGGTTCCCTTGGCAAACACTCCAAGGTCGCGTTGACTGTTTGACAGGTTCTCCATGGCTTTGGCGGAATAGAGCGCGCGTTGGCGGTTCAAATGCTCCACCTCATTGGCATGATCAACCTCGTAGGACTTGTCTTCCATGGCAAAGACACTGGCCATTTCTTCCTGCATATTGGATGTCGAAAGCAGGAATGCGCCCTCGCAAACCGTATCGGATACTTGCTTGGCGGCCTCGAAGAAACCACCGAGACCGATCCTTATTTCTTCTGCGAGCAGGCTGTAATTGTTCGATATCGTGCCAATCGCAGCACCGTTTTTTCCGAGTTGCCCGGCCTGGATGATGAGGTTGAGAGGGACAAAGCGGAAGTCGTGGTAGGTGTCGGCGACAGCCGTGGCAGTCTCGAGTAATTTTTCTGATGCAAGCAAGAGGTCCTGAAACAGGCCGACGGAGGCCGCAGTCCCGACCGGGAGTGTCTTGCCCCGGTTGAGCATCTCGGAGAGGAGAGCCTTGGTCATGAAGGTCTGATAGTCTCTGAAGCCCAATTGCTTCAGCCGGCTCTGCAACGCTTCGGCACTTTGGGCCGGAGTAAGATCCTGGTCTTTTTCGGCCTGAAGCAGGTCACGATACTCTTGCTGAACCTGTGTAAACAGCTCGCTGCCGGGCTTGATACGGACCGAAAGGTAGCCGTCCTCGATCGGCGTCACAATCGCATAGACCCAATAGTAGCTGCCATCCTTGGATCTGTTCTTGACATAGGCGCCTGTGGGCAAGCCTTTGCGGATCCTGTCCCAGAGCAGCCAGAACACACCTTTTGGCATATCGGAATGGCGAATGACGTTGTGCGGCTTTTCGAGAAGCTCGCTCCATTCATACTTGCTGACGCGTTGGAAGACGGCGTTGCCAGACGTGATTTTTCCACGGCTGTCGGTGCGGGAAAAGAACAGTTCGTCGAACCCGAATTTAGCCTCCTGCTCTCTCGATTGACGCGGAAGTGTCGGAGTCTTGGCAACCATCTAGATACCCGCATTCATCATTGCAGAATTGGAACACGCGAAGTTCAATTCCATGCCACATGTAAGAACATTATTTCTTGCAGGAATTCGTAAAGACTTTGTTATGTATCTGGACTTTCCTTCATAAGAATATCCTTATGTGCTATGTCCTCTTGGCGCGAGATGGGTTGTACCCTCAGAGCACACCCTGGATTCCGGTGATGCCCGGAAATGTCCAGCTCAGGCCTCCTCCGTTGAAACAGGTTTTTCTCCGAGAGCTCTAAAACCAGCCTTTGCGCTTAAACCAGAGATACGGTCCCAACGCCGAAACCGCCATCACCACCAACGCAACCGGGTAGGCCCAGGGCAGACTGAGTTCAGGCATATGCTGGAAGTTCATGCCGTAGACGGTACCGATGAAAGTGGGAGGCAGGAACACCATCGAGCCGACCGAGAGCACTTTCATCACCTGGTTCTGCTGGACTGAAATAAGACCAAGCGAGGCATCGAGCAGGAAGATGATGTTTTCCGAAATGAAATCAGCGTGCTCGGAGAGGGACTGGATGTCGCGCGCCACCGAACGACAGCGCTGCCTGAGCTTTTTGTCCTCGGAGATCTGCGGCAGAGCCTGAAGAAAGCCCGCCACCCGCGACAACGACATCAGGCTTTCGCGAACCTTGGAGATGGTGCGCTGGTGACTGGCAATAACGCCAAGGGTGGCTTCAAGATCGCGGGTGACGGCTTCGGGGTTGTTGATGGAGCCGCGCGAAAACACCTCACTCGACAAAGTGTCGATGCGGCGCGAGCGTTTTTCCAACACCTCGGCGCAGCGGTCGATCATCGCCTCGACCAGTCGTGTGAGCACGTCGCGGCCGTCGAGGCCGTCGAGGCCGGCAAATTCCCGCGCCGCGTTTGCGGTAAATATGGTAAACGCCTTGGGCTCGGCATAGCGAATGGTGATCAGCCGCGCTCCGGCCAGAACAAAGCCGATATCGGCGATCTCGGCGAAATCCGTTTCGGATTTCGACACCAGGCTGGCAGTGAGATAGGCCGCGCCATTCTCGATATAGAGTCGGCTCGAAGGCTCGATGTCGCGCAATTCATCGCGGCTCGGCACCTCGACGCCGATCAGCCTCTCGACCTGTGCCTCTTCCTCGGGACTCGGGTGGATCAGGTCAATCCAGCAGGCGTCTTCCGGTAGCGCCATATCCATAGTTCCGGGGTTTTCGAGACTGGCGCCGTGACCGTCATAAAGCCTGATCATTGCGTCTACTTGTCAGAGCTGGAAGCGTCGAAAGCGTCATCGACCGGGATCTGCAGCGCTGTGGCCAGCTGATTGGTTTTGCCAGCCAGGCCAATGATGGCCAGCAGTTCGCCATATTGCTCTTCACTCATGCCCTTGGCGCGGGCGGCGGCTGTGTGGGAATGGACGCAATAGGTGCAATTGTTGGCGACCGAGACAGCGATATAGATCATCTCCTTGGTAAGCGGATCAATCGAGGATGGCTTTCCGACAACCTCTTTCACCTCTGTCCATGTACGCTCGAGCAAGGCCGGATCGAAGGCCAGCCAGCGCCACATGTTGTTGATGAAGTCAGTCTTGCGGGTGGCGCGGATATCATCAAACACCGCTTTGACGCGCGCGTTGTCTTCAAGATTGGGCGCGGGCAATTGTGTGGACATTGCATGGTCTCCAGATTTCCGATCAGGTAGAGAGCATGATTACTCTCATTTGCCAAACTACCAAGAATGAAGCGTCCACATCATGGTCTTCATGCGATCAGGTATGAAATCGTTCAATTTACCGAGCCAAAATTTTCAGGAGCTGCGCATTCAGCGCAGTTTGAAACTAGTATGCGGTTTGGCTCTGGTGCCGCAAGCATTTGTGAACAAGGCGGACTTTGCGCTGTCAATCGCCATATTTAAGCCTTTCGCAGATACTATTTATAAATATCAAGTATAGCATATATATTGATATCAGGAGAATGAACATGGCAGACAAACCGACCGTTACACAGGCCATGATCCAGGCTTATGATGACTACACCCACCTGACACTGGATCGGCGCGGATTCATGAGCCGGTTGACGAAGCTTGCGGGGTCTGGCGCCGCAGCGGCCGCAATCGCGCCACTGCTTGCCGCCAACAGCGCCAACGCGGCGATTGTGTCTGCCGATGACAAGCGGGTGGAAACTTATGAGGTGAGGTTGGGTGGTGCCACCAGCATCATGCAGGGCTATCTGGCTTTGCCGGCATTGATTACCGAACCTGTGCCCGGGATGTTGGTCATCCATGAAAACCGCGGCCTCAATGAGCATATCCGCGATGTAACGCGGCGGCTGGCGCTGGAAGGATATGCGTCGTTGGCCGTTGATTTTCTCTCGCCGCTCGGCGGCACGCCGGACGATGAAGACACGGCACGCGAAATGACCAGCGAACTGGTCAGTTCTGAAACCACAGCCAATGCCGTGGCAGCGCGGGCCTGGCTCGCCGGACACCCCAAAGTCACCGACAAGGTCGGCGCAATCGGGTTTTGCTGGGGTGGCGGACTGGTCAATGATCTGGCGGTGGCGGACCCGGAGCTTCGCGCCGGCATTTCCTATTACGGACGCCAGCCCTACAGCAAGGATGTTCCATCGATCCAGGCAGCAATGCTTCTGCATTACGCCGGTCTTGATGAGCGGATCAACGCCGGTCTTCAGGAATATCGCTCGGCATTGCGGAACAATGACAAGGTCTTTGGAATTCATGTCTATCCGCGCGTCAATCACGCCTTTGCCAATGACACATCGGCAGCGCGCTACAACAAAGAGGCGGCGGATCTGGCGTGGTCACGGACCATGGCGTTCCTCGAGGGTACGATGTACTGACCCGCAGCATTTTTGTCACGTCAGGCTGTCCTGAGGATTTCAGGCACATTTATCGGCGGATAACGCGCGGGAATAAGCTCGGTGCAGCTTGCAATGGCGAAATCCGATGTTTACGCTTACGTTAACGTCATACACTTTGGAGAATTGTCCATGAACGAACTCGTTTCCCGCATCGCCACCAATGTCGGCATTGATCCCGACACCGCGGCTAAGGCCGTTGGCGCCATTCTGGAATTTTTGCAGTCGGAAGGCCCGGCTGACAAGGTCAAGGAAATGCTGGCGGCCGTGCCCGGCGCCGAAGATCTGATCGCGCAGGCTCCCAGCGGCGGCATGTTGTCGATGGGCGGCGTTATGGGTCTGGGCCAGAAGCTGATGGGAATGGGCATGGGCATGGGTGAAATTTCCAGCGTTGCCAAGGAAACCATGGGTTATGCCCGTGAAAACGGCGCGGGCGATTCCATCGACGAAATCGTCGCTGCGATCCCCGGACTGTCGCAGTTCGTCTGATCACGATTGCGTAGCCAACTACTGTTCTTGATGAACCCGGCGGTCCGAACCGCCGGGTTTTTCGTTGCCAAAAACGGCCGACAACCGGGCATCCGCATTGCGCAGGTTGCGCCCGTGAAAGCCAAACGCCACTTGACGCCAGAGCTTGCCGCCCGCGACGGATGTGGGCTTCCGGCGGCGGTCACAACAGCCGAAACATGCCGCTCAGGCGGCGGCGAACCCCTTGGAGATTACCCCTGGTGCCGGCCTGCGGCGCTCGGTTACCGCCAACCGGGCATCACCAGTGTCGCCCGCAAACCAGGCCTGTCCACGGCCATTGTCCTTGGCGCGGTAGAGCGCTTCGTCGGCGCTGCGGACGATGTTCTTTGCCGACAGCGCATCGTCAGGCCACCAGGCAACACCGATGATGGCGCCGATGCGGGCCACGCCACCATCAAAGGCAATTTCCTCGCAGACACTGGCGATGATCCGGTCGCACCGGTCCAGCACGCTGACACGTTCGAGCTTATCCCAAAGCAGGATGATGAATTCGTCGCCGCCCACACGTGCGGCCATGCCTGCGTCTCCGACGGCATCAGCAATGCGGCGGGCCGCAGTCTTGAGCACCACATCACCGACCTGATGACCGTGAGTGTCGTTGACCAACTTGAACTGATCAAGGTCGAGGCACAGGATGGCGCAACGATCCTGGCGGTTTTTGGCGATGATCGTATCAAGCGCGTGATCAAACTGCAGACGATTGGGCAGTCCGGTCAGATTGTCGTGCGTGGCGCGGTGACGGTTGACAGCCTCACTGAGTTGCAGTGACTTGAGGGCTCGGCCATAGCGTAGCGAGATCAGCAACAACGCCACGGTCACAAGAATGAAGGAACCCACAAGCGCGCCAATCGAGCGATTCCAGATGATCATGGATGGCTGTTCCACCTTCCAACTGGCGGCGAGCGGTGGCTGGCCCGCGACCTGGTTTATGACCATCGAACTGTGGCCTTCCTCTGCGGCAGAGACCGGCGTCACACGAAATTCGCCAAGGCCAAGATTCCGGCCAATTTCCGAGAAGGCGCTTTGGGTCAGCGGCTTGAAGGTCAAAAACACCTGTGGCATGGCATTAAGGGGCGGAATGTTGCTATTTTCCTCCTCGTCATCGACAAAAATCGCCTGCGCGACAACCACTCCGAACTGGCCGTTGACCATACGGATATCGGCAACGTGCCGCGGTATCGTGTCTTCCGCTGCTGTGCGACGGGCGAGATAGTTCAGTCTTGCCGATTCAATGAGGTCGCGACTGAGCGCCACATACGGCAAACCGGCAAGGGGTTCACTCAGCATGTCTCTGAACACAGTCAGCAGTGGCCGGTCGTCCGGCATGACGACGACAGAGGATTCAATGCCGAAATCGGCCCACATCCAATCGACGATTTCCTCGGTTACAAAGTCCTCATCGAGATCGCCGCTCAGGGCTATGACTGCCTTGTCCCAAAATGAAATCTGCGACTGGTCGCGGGCGAGAATATCCAGCTGTCGCTCGATCTCGGCCTGAACCAGATGGTGTTCGACTTCACTGCGCACTTCATCAGCGACCCCTCCAGCGAATGACAGAAGCTGCAGACTGACGACAGCGAAGGTGACGACGACAGCAGCGCAAAGGCGTAAACGCCATAAGCGATGTTGTTTCTCGAATCCCGTGCAGATGTAGTTTTCACAACGAAGGCTTCCCGATTCGAGTACACCTTATTAGCGAACACTGATGTTTCGACCAAGTTTCGTGGTTGCCATAAGCTTAACTTGCATTGGGTTTCAGCGTCGGGGGCGAGCGCAGGTGTGCTGACTGGCGCGAGGCCATACGAGTTACCCGCGGGAGATGTCCGCTGATGCGCAGGCGCCAGCAGAAAAGCAGCGGGGCCGCCCGTTTCCAGGCAAGCCCCGCGCTCCTCCCCATCCACCGCCTCGCGCAAACGCAATTCCCAATAATCTCCGGTTGGCGGACTAGATCCGGAGTGTGGAAAGCGCCGCGTCAGGCTGGACGGATGGCTTTGTTCAGTTTGGAGGCGATAACCCAAGCCACCGGCAAAGCCGCCAGTGCTCCCAAAGCCGCAGCAATTGAAATTGACATTGCATCCATGCGATCCAACACCAACGCGGCGATAACAAAACTGCCCGCCAACATGCTGCCGACGATGATGTAGACCATTGCTATAAGCCTGAGCATGAGTGTCCCCTGTATTTTCGGCCCCGCAGCCAGTCTGGCCCGGCGTCCCCTAGGGTGAATACTAGACCGAAGCTGAAACGATGATTTTGATCTGGCTCAACCGGCGTGCGAAATTTCGACATCGATTCAGGTGTACGTGGCGAAACCGATGACGCCTCGCGGCCTGTGCCAAAACGGTACAGCTACAACTGGCACGGTTCATGCTCCATCCATTGCATGAGCACGAACCATCCCGTTTTGAGCCGCCGCGCGCTTCTGACCAGCCTTGCAGGCATGAGCGCTGCCAGTTTTGTCGCCGCGTCACCAGTCGTGGCCGGCGATCTGTTTACCCAGATTGATCTGCGTGGTGGTCACGATGCCAATCTTGCCGGGCTGCTGCCCGATGCGGTGGATGACCAGAGCCGCCGGTTCCAGCGCGCCATCGATGATGCTGCGGCGAGCGGACGGATCCTGCAACTGCCGCCGGGCAGTTTTGTCATCTCCAATATCGACTTGCCGGATGGTGCCCGGATCATGGGCGTGCCGGGTGCGACGCGGCTGATCTATGGCGGGCGCGGCCACTTCATGCTGACTGAGGGCGCGCGACGGATCGAGCTTTCGGGTCTGGTACTCGACGGCGCCAACCAACGGCTGGGCAGCCATGTGTCGGCCCTTTTACACCTGCGCGGCGTCAGCGAAGCCATCATCGATGACATGGCGATTGCCGGCGCTGACGGGCATGGCATCACGCTTGAGGCCTGTGGCGGACGGATCAACCATTGCGATATTTCCGGCGCGCGGCTGGCGGGTATCTATGCCATCGAAAGCCGCGGGCTCTCGATCACCCGCAATGTGGTACGCGATTGCGCCAATGGCGGCATTCTGGTGCATCGCTGGTCGGTCGGCGAGGACGCGACGCTGATTGACGGCAACCGGGTGATGCGGATTTCGGCGCGCGCTGGCGGCACCGGCCAGAACGGCAACGGCATCAACATCTTTCGCGCCGGCAATGTGATGGTGACAAACAATCATGTGTCTGATTGCGCGTTTTCGGCAATCCGGGCCAATTCGGCCAGCAACATCCAGATTGTCTCGAACCAGGCGATCCGCTCGGGGGAAACCGCGATCTACGCCGAGTTTTCGTTTGAGGGCGCGGTGATCGCGTCGAACCTGATCGATGGAGGCGCAGTGGGCATTTCGGTGGCCAATTTCGACGAGGGCGGCAGGCTCGCCAGTATCACCGGCAACATCATCCGCAACCTGACGACCAAAGGACCCTACCCGGCCGATTTTGCCGGCTTCGGCATCGGCATGGCGATCGAGGCGGATGCAGCAGTCAGTGGCAACGTCATCGAGGGCGCGCCGAAATGGGGCGTACTGATGGGCTGGGGACCGTTTTTGCGGGCGGTCAATTTTACCGGCAACACCATCCGCCAGTGCGGCGCCGGCGTTGCCGTCTCGGTGGTCGAGGGCGCAGGTGCTGCGTTGATTTCAGGCAATATGTTCGACGCCACGCCGGGCGGCGCGATCATCGGCTGCCGCTGGAACGAGGTGGTGACCAAGGACCTGGCCAAGGTTGGCGCGGGGCGGTTCAAGCATCTGACGCTGGAGCGCAATGCCGTGGCTTGAGCCACTTGCGCTAATCTGGCGGCGGGTTCGCGGTTTTTGTCCTCGCCTTTGCCTGACAGGCTGGCGCGGGAGACTGGCGCAAGACAATCGCTCCGCTTGACCCGCGTGAGGGCATTTGACCCAAGGCGGAGTTTTTCGGGCTTCCCCGAGCCACGCAGCCTGGACAAGGGGCGCTACGATGTCATCTCCCCCGCAAGGGTGGAGATCGGGGGCAAGCTCTGCCCGCGTGTTTCCAAATGCGATCATCTTAAAGGCAACGCGGATCGAGCGAATATGGACTCAAGCAGTCACCGCATTGGTGTCTCGAGTGTCGACTGTGGGCTGATGCTGTTGAAAAACTCACCGCGTTCGATTTCGGCTCACGTCATCCGGAATGGAATTGCGTCCGGTCGGATCTTCCGCTGTTGATTGGCGGGCGAGAATTGAATCGCGGCCAATTTCGCAATTCTCAAGCTGGTTTGAGTTGACAAGAACTCGAGGCTTATTGGAGTGCTAGCCATATTCCGAGCGGCAAAAACGCGATGCTGGCAAAATGTCCCACAACGACCATCGAAGCTACCTTGTTGGGTTCGGTCTTGTACTTGTCGGCAAGCATATAGTTGAACACCGCAGAAGGCATGCATGCGTAGAGGATGAGTGCACCTCGTTCGATACCATCCAACGGGATGACAAGCAAAATGCTGTAGCAAGCAATCAGTCGCAAACCTGTTGTCAGAATTGCGCCCTTCACCCCGACCGCTGCGTCTTTAATCTGACTGGTGGACAACCGCGCACCCAGTGACAATAGCATCATCGGGACAAGAATATTTCCGATCATCAACAAAGGTGTGTCCAACCAAGCGGGCAGCTGCACATCGAATTGAGCGAATGAAACCCCCAATACGGTTGCCCAAACCAGAGGGTTCGCAAACAGTGTGCGCCATTCGATGCGCCCGCTCATCAAACCCGCACCCAAGGTGAAGTGAAGAATATTCGATAAGACCAACAGGACGACCGCAATGGGCAACCCCTCAGGGCCAAAGGCAAGAACGATCAGGGGAATTCCAACCGGACCGACATTGGTGAACATTACGCAAGGCAAAAAAGCCCGCCATTGAGTGCCCGAAGCTCGAGCAAAGGGCAGTGCGATCAGTCCGCTAAGCAAAATATGCAATGCGGCGGCTGCAGCGAAAACCAGCGCCCCCGCTGGATCGAAATCCCTATTCGAAAGTGATGTAAAGATCAAAATCGGAAGCGCGATGTCGACGATCAGCCGGTTTGCATCGGAAAAATCCGGTTTGACAGCTTTGCTGTAGAAGAACCCAATGGAAACGATCAGGAAAATGGGTAACGTAATCTCTAGAATTTGAACTAGCACGAAAATCTCATAATTTGTCTTCTCAATCCCAATTGGATTTGTCGCGCCACTGGACCTGCCTTGAGATGCCGCATCATGGTTCGTGCTGACGCACCCCATTGCCCGCAACTTGACGTGAGCGTCTACCAGTGTCGTCAGAGCGTCGCAAGCGCCACAACAGCGCCGCGCATCCAATTGGATGCGCGGCGCTGTAACACTTTGAAACGATGCATGTACGTTATCGCTCAAATGAATACATTTGAACGCGACATGCATTGGTTCAGTCGCAAATGCAGTGACCTGGCCCCAAAGCTCCTTCATTCATGCGCGATTCCGCTTCGGGATATAAATCTCCGGTGACATTCGAGGCCGAAATGGCCATCATGGAGTGAACATCTCACACCCAACTCCGGGCAAGTCCAGTCAGCAAAGCATCAACCAAAAGAGAGAGCTACCCAATGAGTCTGTCCGGCATCAAAGCCCTTACCTTCGATACAGGCGGTACGATACTTGATTGGCATACCGGCTTTTCGACCATTCTGGCCGCTACCGGCGCCAAGCACGGGATTGAGCGCAATTGGCATGACATCACCAATGACCTGCGCCGCAAAGGGCTAGGCAAGATGCTGAACCTGGGGAAGGATGTGCCACCCACATATAACTTCGATGATGCCCATCGAATGGCGCTTGAGGAGTTGACCGCAGAGCACGGCCTGGACGCCTTCACTGAAGAGGAGCGTCACGCAATCGCCTATGAAGCGGCACATAAATTTGAATGCTGGCCTGACTTTCCGGAGGTTTTGCCCAAGCTGCGCCAGAAATATCTGTGCGCCTCCTTCACCATTCTGAGCTTCCGTATCATCATGGATACGGCACGACGTAACGGCCTGTCCTGGGACGCCGTGTTTTCATGCGAAGCGATTGGCAAGTACAAAATCTTGCCGGAGGCCTACGAGAAAGTTGCGCACTTTCTGCAACTTGAACCCTCTCAAATCTGCATGGTGGCCTGCCATAACTTCGATCTCGATGCAGCCAAGGGCGTTGGTTACAAGACCGCCTATGTGCGCAGGCCAAACGAGTGGGGTAACGCCAGCCCGCCTGATCCCGAACCGAACCCGGCGCACGACATCATCGTCAACAGCTTCCCGGATTTGGCGAAGGCGCTTGAGATCGAGATTTAGCCGGGTTCAGAGCATGCGCAGCAGATCAAACAGCTGACTGCTGGCTTCGGATGTGGACGCAATGCCTGCCGTATCAGGAACAGTGTCAAAGTCCTTTCCTGGTCGATTGGCTCGCATAGCTGGCATCCGGGCCTTCAATTTGCTGCTTGATCTGCAAATGGCAGCGCTCTGAATCTTGCACCACACCTTAAGCACAGGCTCCGTAAAGCTGCTCATCAACACCCCATTTGACACCCCCGCCCCTTCCAGCCACTCTCAGCACATCCCCCACCGGAGACCCGTGCCATGTCCGCCGAATTCCTCATCACCACGCTGATCGTCGTGCTCTTGCCCGGCACCGGGGTGATCTACACGCTGGCCGCGGGGCTCAGCCACGGAGCGCGGGCGGCTGCTCTGGCGGCGTTTGGTTGCACACTTGGCATCGTGCCGCATGTGGCAGCGTCGGTTGCCGGGCTGGCGGCGGTTTTGCATGCCAGCGCGCTGGCCTTTCAGGTGCTGAAATATCTCGGCGTTCTGTATCTCTTCTACATGGCCTGGCAGATGTGGCGCGACACAGGTTCCCTGGCGGTTGATGCGTCGGCGACTGGCGAGCGGAAGCAAAGGAAACCGATGAGGATTGTTGGTGCGGGCATTCTGATCAACCTGCTCAACCCGAAACTGACGCTTTTCTTCCTCGCCTTCATGCCGCAATTCGTCGATGTCGGGGCTGTCAATGCGAGCGTGGAGATGCTGGGGCTGGCGGCGGTGTTCATGGCGGTCACATTTGTCGTGTTCGTGCTTTACGGCTTGTTGGCGGCACAGGCCCGCGATCATGTGATTTCGCGGCCAAAGGTGATGCGGCTCATCAAGCGGTCGTTTGCCTCGGCCTTTGGACTGATGGGGCTGCGGCTGGCATTTGCCGAACGCTGAAAGATCGGGGCAAATCAGGAACCTTTTTGGCGCTGCCCCGTTGCCTGGGAGAGAACGCACGCCTATGTTCTGACGACGTCGCGGGATTTGTCCCGACGCCAATCCAATTTCCAAGAGGAGAGACCCCATGGCCCTCGAACTGCCAAGCCTGCCTTACGACTATGATGCACTTGCGCCTTTCATGTCGCGCGAGACGCTGGAATTTCACCACGACAAGCACCATCAGGCCTATGTCACCAACGGCAACAAGGCTCTGGAAGGCTCGCCGCTTGAAGGCAAGTCGCTGGAAGATATCTGCAAGGCAGCTTACGCCGAGAAGAACGCTGCGCTGATCAACAATGTCGGCCAGCATTACAACCACATGCATTTCTGGAAATGGATGAAAAAAGGCGGCGGCGGCACTTCGCTTCCGGGCGCTCTTGCCAAGGCAATCGATTCGGATCTGGGCGGCTACACCAAGTTCCGCGATGATTTCATTGCCGCAGGCGCCACACAGTTCGGCTCCGGCTGGGCATGGCTGGCGGTCAAGGACGGCAAGCTTGCAGTGATGAAGACCGCCAATGGCGAAAACCCGCTGATGCACGGCGCCTCGCCGATCCTGGGCTGCGATGTCTGGGAGCACAGCTACTACATCGATTACCGCAACGCGCGGCCGAAATATCTCGAGGCATTTGTCGACAGCCTGATCAATTGGGATTATGTGGCTGAAATGTACGAAGCAGCTCGCTGAGCCAAGCTCAATGGACTGACAAAAACAAAAAAGCCCGGCGACACCATCGCCGGGCTTTTTTGTGACCAGACGCGGGCCGTTCGATTACACAGTGTTCACAATCTTTTGACTTCCCTGACATTTTCAGCATGTAATCATGACGGGGCGTTTCATCCAACCGATCAATCACTGCAGGAGAGACTTCATGAAATTCCGGACTTTGTTTGCCGCAGCCGTCATCGGCGCTGCCGGGTTTGCACCCGCGATCGCCGCCGACGAGCCACAGGTTGTTCGCCAGGAGATGATGAAGAAGGTTGGCGGTGCGACCGGCGCCATGGCCAAGATGGTCAAGGGAGAGGTTGATTACGACGCCGCAGCGGCATTGGCAGCCCTGAGCACAATCAGCGAAGTGGCCGGTACAATCGGCGAGTTTTTCCCAGCCGGGTCCGAGACCGGATTTGAAACTGAAGCTGCACCCGCAATCTGGACTGACATGGACGGCTTCAAGGCCAAGATGGCTGCGTTCAAGGCTGATGCCGATGCCGGTGTGGCCGCAGCGCCTGCCGATCTGGATGGCCTGAAGGCCGTGTTTGGTCCGCTGACCAAGAATTGCGGTTCCTGCCATGAGACTTTCCGTCTGAAGAAGAGCTGATGCATTCAGCCTTTCAACTCCAATCTGCTGGGTGGCAGCCGTGAGACGGCTGGCGCTCGGTCTTGGCCTGGCCGCAATCGCTGGCGCGGGCGTCGCGTTCGTGCTGACCGCGCCGAAGCCTGTTCCGCCTGAGCGACTGGAGGCCATCGCCGCGATTGATGGCGATGCGGTGGCCGGGGAAACGATGTTCTGGGCTGGCGGCTGCGCCTCCTGCCACGCAGCACCCGATGCCAAGGATGATGCACGGCTGGTATTGTCGGGCGGGGTCCGGCTGACCAGCGATTTCGGCACCTTCATTGCGCCCAACATCTCACCTGATCCAGGCGCCGGCATTGGCGCATGGTCGATTTCCGATTTCGCCAATGCGATGCTGGCCGGTGTGTCGCCCGATGGCAGCCATTATTATCCGGCGTTTCCCTATGGCTCCTATGTCCGGATGGCGGACGGCGATATCGCCGACCTGTTCGCGTTCATGAAAACGCTGCCGGCGAGTGATGTGGCCTCCCTGCCCCACGAAGTCGGGTTCCCATTCAATATCCGGCGGTCGCTGGGCGGCTGGAAGCTGTTGTTCTTCACCGACCAGCCACGCGTCGCGCTTGCCAGCGATGATCCGCAGCTTGAGCGCGGGCAATATCTCGTTGAAGGGCCAGGCCATTGCGGCGAATGCCACACGCCGCGCAACCTGATCGGCGGATTTGTGGCAGACGCCTGGCTTTCCGGCGCAAAAAACCCAGAAGGCGAAGGCGTGATCCCCAACCTCACACCGGGTGGTAAATCCATCGGTGGCTGGAATGCATCCGACATCGCCTATTATCTGGAAAGCGGCTTCACGCCGGATTTCGACAGCGTCGGCGGGTCGATGGTGGAAGTGCAGAAAAACATGGCGCAAATGAAAAGCGGCGACCGGGATGCGATCGCCGCCTATCTCAAAGCGCTGCCCGAACGGGCCAATGGGTGGGAGTGACGGCCGAGATGATCAGCCGTCACCTTGTGAAATCCACCTATTCGGTGAGGCGCGAAGCGACCTGCGACGCCTGGATGCCAATACTCTCGAACGCCGATATCAGGTCCGCGCTGCTCTCGGCATCGTAGAAGTACTCCGCGCTGGTTGCACAGTAGGACAATAGCTCCTTGCCGCGTGTCGGCGCTGCGAAGGCCACCGTGTAGACTTCGATGCCAGCGGCCTTTGCCTCGTCGCACAGGATTTTCGTCGACGTGTCGGCCGAGTTATAGTTGTTGTCGCCGTCGGTCATGAAAACGATGAATTTCTGCGGCACCAAGCCGGTCTTTTCCGCGTGCTTTCTGATTTCCTTGTCCGCATTGACACTGGTGTATGCCCAGTCGAATGCATCAGTGGAATCCGTTCCGCCGCTCGCCGGCAAGTCATCGACAAATTCCCGGGTCTTCTTTGGTTTCCATCTGAGGTCTTGCGACCCTGTCAGGTAGGTGCTGTAACTTGCGGCTCCGATCCGGACATACTTGTGGTCGGGGTCAGCTGTTTCGAACTGATCCAGAAGCCCACCAACAGCCGTCTTCAGCACGTCAATCTTGCGCTCACCATCAAGTTTCCAATCCATCGAACCCGAGCGGTCAAGAACCAGCGCCATGGAAAATGCTCCCTGTATCGTGCCAGAAGCGCTCTCGGACGTGCCGCTTACGCCGACATTCAGAGTCTCCCGCCCCATCAGTCGCGCCATGGGTGTCAACGCCTGAGATCCGTTCACGCTAACCGCCACACGCCAGACGGTGTTGCCGTTATTTTCGGTCGCGGTAATGTTGATTGTGGGCGTGACGCTCATGTCGGTGAAAGCCGGCATGTCTTCCTCAATCTGCCCCTGCAAAAACGTGCCAGCGAAGACTTTCGCATCTTCCAGACTGAGATCGTCCTCCTGCGCCAACCGTGTCGAGGTTGCCAGCGCTGCGCTGTCGACCGCATTCTGCAGTCGCGTTTTCATCGACATCGCATTGGTGGTGTCAATGGCAAGACTTCCCGCCATAAACAGCACCGGAATGGCCAGCGCTGCCATAATGGCAAAGTTGCCTTCTTTGTTGCGAAACAATTCGGCGACTTTTGTGATCGGTGAAATGGCCATCTGGTGATCCCGTTTTCATCTGAATTTCTAGATGGAAACAAATACACCGAAACCCATCAGCGTAGCCTTAAGCAAGCCGCTCAAATTTTACCGATTACCAATTTGGTGCAATTTCGAGGCGGTTTCCACCTATGGCACGATCCAAATTGGCGTTGGTCCCAATATGGGGCGCCATAGAGAGCGGTGTTCAAGCCTTTCCAACCACCTTGAGCGCAAACGCGTATTCACAGGCGGCCTCCTCGAGCCGTTTCCGCCCGCAAGGTCGCCTTGCAACTGATCCAGAACAACATCGTCAGTGCTCCGGATCTGCTGCGCGAGCAACTCCGAGCCATAACCCGCATGCAGCTGATACGCACTTTGGCGGCGTGGCGGCCCGAAATGCCTGCTTGCCGGGATGTTACATCAGCGTATCGGATCGCCCTGAAATCGCTCGGTCGCAAATATCTGGAACTGCATGGCGAGATTGCAGATATGGACACTATGATTGCGGCGCTTGTCGACGCACTTGCACCCGACCTGATCGCACGTCAGGCCATCGGATATGAAACAGCGGCGCGGTTACTTCTGACCGCCGGCGACAATATGGAACGTCTCCATACAGAGGCGGAATTTGCAGCACTCTGTGGCGTCAGCCCGGTCCCCGCCTCGTCGGGGAAAGACCAACGCCATTGGCAGAACCTTGGCGGCGGTTGCGTCACATACAGGGCCCTGCACATCATCGCCACAGGCAGGCTTGGGGTAGATCCAGCGACACAAGCCTACGTAGCCAAAAGACTGCCACAAGGAAACTCAAAAATGGAAGCCTCCGCTGCCTCAAACGATACATCGCGCGTAAGGTCTTCTACAGCCTGCGGAGCCGGAATATTGAGATCGCCGCTCAAATCAGCGCTTGACTGTTAGAAGGGCGCCCAGGGGTCACAGTGTACATCCATAGACTTTACGACGGCGCTGAAGAATGCTCACCCTACAGCGCCGCGCATCCAATTGGATGCGCGGCGCTGTAACTCTTTGAAATGATGCATGTACGTTATAGTACAAATGAATCCATTTGAACGCGACATGCATTAGTTTTCCAAAAACTGCTTTGCCAAATTCTCTTCCGAATCCGCGTCAGATTCTCCGAGGAGTGCCAGCGTAGAATCCTGACTGTCGAGTATCAGTGTTTTGACGACCTGCGACAGCGCATTCAGCTTTATCGCCGCCGCATCAGGCTCAGGTTCGGCTGCAATACTCGCTTCGTACTGTTCCTTTTTCTCGGCCACTTCTTTTTCGAATAGGTTACCCGAATAGTAGACTAGAGAACGAATGGTGCTCTCGATTTCACTTCCATCTTCAAGCTTCGTCTTAATAACAAATTCTTCCGGAGGGAAAGCCTGCCGGTTGTCTTCAATAACGTGGACAAGCGCGCCGCGCTTCATACTTGCTGGATCGGGTTCTTCGCCAGTGTCCAGCTTATACTGCTTCGTCAACTCCTCAACTTTGGCATGGAATTGATTCTGCAGATCTTTGCTCTCTGCGAAAGCGCTGTTAACCGCCTTTAGGATGACGCCGGAGCTTATGTTAGACGGCCCTAAGAAATAGTCTGGTTCAAATGTTGTTTTTTCCTGTCCGGTTTTAAGAATGAGAAGAGCGGCATTGTTGCTATTATTTACGGAGATCATACAATATTCCTCTGTACCGCCTTCTCACCTACATCGTGGCTGGAGTACTCGAGATTTCGAATTTCATGCTCGAAAATAAACTAATAAAAATCGCCTATTCACCAGGATATTAAAAAACAACTTAACAAAACATGAAATCATGAGCGAAATAATGCGCTCAAAACAGCGCTGGAATTCCAGCAGGGCATCTTTGTTCAGGCATGATCCTTTCCAAATTTCCGCTTTCCATTGGTGGTGTCAATGGCAAGACTTCCCGCCATGAACACAACGGTCACCAAGATACTGGTCATAATGGCGAAGCTACCATCATTATCGCGAACCAATTTCGCAATTTCTGACATCAACGATGACTTGGCCATCATAAGACATCGCATAATTTGAATCTGCCGAGCCAAATCAATACACGGGACCCATGAATATCACCTTAGCGCACAAGGTAGATATTCATTTGACACTCAGACAAGCCAGCTTCAGGTTGGATACCCGTTCTTCACACCTTTGGTTCTTATGAGTTTCTGACAATTGGCTTCTATACGCCGCCGCCCTCATACCTTGGCGACCACCTTGAGCGCGAATGCATATTCATAGGCGACCTCTTCCAGCCGCTGAAAACGGCCTGACGCGCCGGCATGACCGGCGGCCATATTGATCTTGAACAGGACCGGCGCCGGGCTGGTCGACATCTCACGCAAGCGCGCCACCCATTTGGCAGGCTCCCAGTAGGTTACCCGCGGATCAGTCAGTCCGGCGACCGCCAGGATCGGCGGATAGGCTTGCGCAGTCACATTGTCATAAGGCGAATAGCCGGCAATGGTCTTGTAATCCTCAAGCGAAGCAATCGGATTGCCCCACTCCGGCCATTCGGGCGGCGTCAGCGGCAATGTGTCATCGAGCATGGTGTTGAGCACATCGACAAAGGGCACCGCGGCGATGATCGCGCCAAAGGCGTCAGGCGCCATGTTGGCGACAGCCCCCATCAACATGCCGCCGGCGGAGCCGCCTTGAGCGACGATGCGATCGTGGGACGTGAAGTTTTGCTTGTCGAGATAGCGGGCTGCGGCAATGAAATCGGTAAACGTGTTGGTCTTGTTGCCGCGCTTGCCGGCTTCATACCAGGCAAAGCCTTTTTCCTTGCCACCACGAATATGGACGATGGCATAGACAAAACCGCGGTCAACCAGTGACAGACAATTGGTGTTGAACCCGGCCGGGATTGCTATGCCGTAGGAGCCATAACCGTAAAGCAGGCACGGCGCTGTTCCATCAAGCGGCGTGTCACGCCGATAGAGTAGTGTCACCGGCACCTGCTCACCATCGTCAGCAGGCGCCATGACACGTCGAGTGACGTAGTCTCCGGGTGTGTGACCTGAGGGCACCTCGTCGCGCTTAAGCAGCGTGCGCTCGCGAGTCGTCATGTTGTAGTCGTAAAGCTCTGACGGTGTCGTCATCGAGGAATAACTGAACCGGACAATGTCGGTGTCGTATTCCATCGATCCGTGGAAACCGAGCGCATAGGCCTCTTCATCAAAGGCGATGGCGTGTTCTTCGCCTGTGGTCCGGTCGTGGATGACAATGCGCGGCAGTCCGTTCTCGCGCTCCATCCAGACCAGATGATTGCGATAGGCGCTGACCGAGAGGATCAGCCGGCCCGGCTTGTGGGGCACGACTTCGCTCCAGTTCGCGGGCTCGGGCGCTCCGACCGGGGTCTGCATGATCTTGAAGTCCTTGGCGCCGTCGGCGTTGGTGAGGATGAAGAATACGTCCCCGCCTTCGTCCAGCGAATATTCAACGCCGGTGGTGCGCCCGGCCACCAGCCGTGGCTTTGCCTGAGGATCATTGGCCGGCATGACCCAGCATTCCGATGTCTCGTGATCGTTGATGCCGATCATGATGAAATCATTCAGCCGTGTTCCAGACACGCCCATGAAAAACCCGGTGTCCAGTTCCTCGTGGATGAGGACATCCTCACTCTGCGGGGTTGCGAGCCGGTGATAGAAAATCTTGCTGGGACGGTGGCTGTCATCAACCGCGGTGTAGAAAAATCCGGTGCAATCGGCCGCCCAGGCAGCTCCGCCGCCGGTGTTCTCAATCAGGTCGCTGCCGTCTTCACCAGTGGTCAGGTCGCGCACCTTGAGAGTGAAGAATTCCGATCCCTTGTCGTCATAGCCCCAGATCATTGCGGCGTGATCGGGTGAATGACCGGCGCCTGCCAGCCGGAAATATGCCTTGCCGTCGGCCTCAAGATCACCGTCGAGCATCATCTGCTCGTCTCCGCCAGCGCGAGGGATGCGGAAGTATTTGGGCTGTTCGCCGCCGGTGACATAGCGCACGCCATATTGCCAGGGGCCATCCGGCGCGGGCACCGAGCTGTCATCTTCCTTGATACGGCCGCGCATTTCGGCAAACAGCGTCTTCTGCAGCTCTTCCGTGTCGGCCATGGCGGCCTGCTGATAGAAATTTTCCGCTTCCAGGTGAACACGGATCGCCGGATCGAGGGTCGACGGATCCTTGAACATGGCCTGCCAGTTGTCATCGCGCATCCAGGCGTAGTCATCACTGCGGGTGATGCCGTGGCGGGTGTCGGTGACTGGGCGCTTTTCAGCGGCCGGGGCTACGGGCAGGTTTTTGAATACGGACAAGGAGAGCTCCATGATCGGGATGGACGAGGCTCGCAAAGAGCCGGTCACCCGACATAGAGCCCGCGACTTGACCGATCAAGGTGAGGAGGGCCGAAAACCGCCCACCACTGCACATGTCTACCTGATCACGAGGGCTGTCAGGGTCAATCCGGCGGACACCAGGGAGGCCACCGTTCTGAAGCTGTTCAGATTGACCCATTTGGTCATGTAGATGTTTTTCCAGAAACCAAGCGTCTGGCTTGCCGCCGGATCCATCACTGCCAGCTGATTGTTGAGCGGGACATTGCCAAACACCGTGACCGCGAATACGCCGACGAGATAGAGACCGCCGGCGGCCATCAGCAAGCGAGCCGGTGTGCCCTCAAGCGTGATGCCGGCATAGACGGCAATGACCAGCGAAACAGGAGCAAGGCCGAGGAAGAACGGCATGAACACCGATCGCATGATTTCGACATTGATGACCTGCATGGCTTCGATCCCGCCCTTCGCCTTGGTCAGATCGAGTGAACGCATGACAAAATCGGAGAAGACAAGCAGAACGCCGCCAACCATGGCATAGGCAATGACGGATGCTGCGCTGAGCAGTGTGAACCAGAGAGACATGAGAGTTGCTTTCAAGTTGCGGGCCTTGAGCCCAAAGGGATGAGTAACGGTCAGCTGACGCGCAGCCGACCGTCAGAGTTATGATCGGGCGTTTTGCGTGCGGAGATCAGCGCCGCCAGGCCTGCAGCACCGATGGCCAATTCAGCGGCCATTGCCGCGACAAGGCCACCATCCGGCTGACCATCAATGCCGAGGCTCAGAAGGCGTGTCGCGCCGTAAGCGAGGAACATCGCCGCCGCAAGCAAGGTGGACACCAGCGTAAATCTGGCGAACACCACTCCCGCCAAGGTGAGAAAACCGAGCATAACCACGCTGCCACCCGAAGCCCGCAGTTCGTTTGTCAGGCTTACGTCACCGGACAGCGAAATGCCGTAAGCTGCATAGAAGGCATCCGGCGACAGCAGAATAGAACCGCCGATGAAAATGGCGGTGGCGCCTGCCACCAGCAGAACGGCTTTTTGAAAGATCGAAGATTTCATGAGATCATTCCTTATGGAGAGGGTTGGCGGCGGATCAGGCTGCCTTTTTCCAGACACCGGTGGCAGCGGCTGAGCGGCAGAACTCGGCAAAGTCGCGCGGTTGACGTCCCAGAGCTCGCTGGACCCCGTCGGTGAGGTATGCATTGTGCCCATCAAGAACTTCGCGGCAGATTTCTGTGAAGACATCGGCCACGACCTGTCCGCCAATGCCAAGCATGGCGTCGTGGAACTGTTCAAGCGTGATCGGCATATAGCGAACCGGAAAACCCGCCGCAGCGGAAATCTCGGCTGCAGCCTCGGCGAAACTCAAGAGCCGGGGACCGGTGATTTCATAGAGTTCGCCATTGTGACGATCATCGGTCAATGCGGCGACTGCGACGTCGGCGATATCGTCGACGTCGGCAATCGGCTCCTTCACGTCACCGGCAGGCAACGCCACCATACCGTCGAGAACCGGTGCCTGCAGGTAGCCTTCGGAGAAATTCTGCGCGAACCAGGCGGCGCGGACCAGCGTGTAATCAAGGCCGCAATTGCGTACGATGTCTTCGCAGTGGCGGGCGTGAGCTTCTCCCCTGCCCGACAGCAGAACCAGCTTGCGGACACCGTTGGCAGCCGCAGCCTTGGTCAGTGCTTCGATCTTCTCCGAAGCGCCGGGAAAGGCGAGATCGGGGAAGTAGGACACGTAGGCTGTCTTGACGCCGTCAAGTGCGACCGTCCAGGTTTCGGGCTGGTCCCAATCAAACGGGATGGCCGAATTGCGGGAACCGGGGCGCACAGAATGACCGAGTTCTGTCAACGACTTGACGATGCGGCTGCCGGTCTTGCCGGTTGATCCGATGACGAGAATTGGTGAGTGATGCATGGGAAGCTCCTTGGGCTCGTTTAATGATGGCAGAGACCTAAACCCACATCATTGGACGAACAATGATCACAACTCCGTATTGATTTGCCGTTCGTCCACGATCATGGACAGAACGCAAAATCAGCGCTAGTTTGCCAGCATGTCAAAACCTGATCCAAGCGTTCCCGAGACCTCCGACCCGCTTGCCGAGACGCTGCACATGCTGCGGCTGACCGGTACTTTGTACTGCCGCGGCATGTTCACTGCGCCGTGGGCGATCGCCATTCCCAGGCTTGAAGGTGTGATGACCTTTCTGGTGGTGACGTCAGGCGCGTGCTGGCTTCAGCTCGAAGGCGCAGAGCCGCGTTTGCTGCAGCAGGGCAGCCTTGCACTGATCCCGCACGGAACGCCGCATCTGGTTTCCAGCGCGCCGGACCTTGAGGGCGAACCGTTGTTTGACCTTCCGGTCGAAAAGGTCAGCGAGCGCTATGAGGTCATGCGTCATGGCGGCGGCGGCGAACTCACCCGCACCATGTATGGTGTGGTGCGGTTTGACGACGTCGCGGCGGAACATCTGCTCGGCCTGTTGCCGCAGATGATCAGCATCGATTCATGGGATGACCAGACAGGCGGCTGGTTGCAAAGCACCTTGCGGTTCATTGCCAATGAAGCCGCGTCGCTCAAACCCGGCGGAGAAACCGTGATCACGCGGCTGTCGGACGTGGTGGTGATCCAGGCCATCCGGTCCTGGCTTGAAACATCGCCCACGGCGGAAACCGGCTGGCTCGCGGCGCTGCGCGATCCGCAGATCGGCAAGGCCTTGGCTGTAATGCACCGACGGCCCGGCGATGACTGGAGCGTGGATACGCTGGCGAACCAGGTCGGCATGTCGCGCTCGGCGTTTGCCGCACGCTTTTCCAATCTGGTTGGGCAAACGCCGCTGCGCTACCTGACTGAATGGCGCATGCGGATGGCGCGTAGCCGCCTGATCGATACGGCAGATGCGCTGGCGGCGATTTCGATGGATCTTGGATACCAGTCAGAGGCCGCATTTTGCCGGGCGTTCAAACGTGTTTTCGGCAAGCCGCCCGGCAGCATCCGGCGGGCTGAGCCCAACCAACCACGGCCGATCTACGCCGTTCCACAGGCCGCTCACAGTCTCCGCTGATTTCAGTTCTTGATTGGACCTTCGGGACGGTATCTGTCCATCACCTGATCGAGCATCCTATTGGTGATTGCAGGATTGGCCGCCTGCAAACATGGCAACAGAATCGCCTTGTTCATCTTCTGCCGCGCGCCGGATGGCGCCTTGTCTCCGTCAGGCTGCACGTCAAGGAAGCAGTCCTTGAAGGCCTGTTCAGGGATATTGAGATCTGTAGCGATCAAATCGGTGCGCCGGTTGGGATCGTGATCCGAGAGTACCGGGGCGGCGATGAGAAGCATTAACGCGAAGGCTGCCCTGCGGATCATGCCAAATCGCCTGCCGGACGGATGCTGCCGACTTCGATGCCGTTCCAGTTCTTCAGCGTCTTTTTCGACCAATCGCCAAGCTTGGCTGACAAATCCTGATCATCGGCAAACAGCTTGCCCAGAACAGCACCAATCATGGCTTCGGCGCCACGGGTGGAGCCGTCCTCGCATTTGAGCGCAATGCCATAACCTTTTTCGGGAATGGTGGCGCAGAAGACACCCTCGGCGCCGGTCTTGGCGAAGATCTTGCCGGGCGCGATCTGCATCAGATCGGTGCAGGCGCGGCGTGTGCCTGCAACATACCAGGGCTCGGCCATGCAGGCCGACATCAATCGTTGCGCTGCCTTGGCGCGCTCGGGTCCAAGACCTGTGCCCGACGCCATGCGGGCAAAGCCGTGGGCGATGTTTTTCAGGGGTGCTGCATAGGTGGGGATCGAGCAGCCGTCGGTGCCGCAATTGTCGTGACCAAGTGCAGTGCCGGTGAGATCGGACATGACATCGCGCACGCTGGTCTGGACGAAATGATCATAGCCGACATAGCCGTGATGATCGACGCCGGCATGGCACGACAGGCACAGAAAGCCGGCATGTTTGCCAGAGCAATTGTTGCCGAGCTGGTTGGGCTTGTCGCCGGCGCGGGCCTGCTCGATCAGAACTTTCTGTTCCGAACTCCAATGGCAGCCGCACTCGAAATCGGCTTCCGACAGACCTGCGCGGGCGACGATATCACCTGCCATCCGCATGTGTTCGGGTTCGCCGGAATGAGAAGCGCAGGCAAGCGCCAGTTCCTTGTTGCCAAAGCTGTAACGGTCGGCAGCGCCGGTTTCGACCAGCGACAGTGCCTGCATGGATTTGACCGCCGAGCGCGGGAACATCGGCGTTTCAACTTCGCCGAGGCTCATCACCACCGCGCCGTCGCCATCCACCACCACGGCCATACCGCGATGCCGGCTTTCGACCATCTGGCCGCGAGTGACTTCAACGAGAACCGGATTTTGCATGGGACGTTTCCTGCCATTGGAGCGATATCTGGGACCGGCTGTTGCGACCGGATTGCATATCCGAGTGATCGCAGAAGCAGGCGTTTTGGGCAAGAGGCGGGGACAAAACGAGAGCCGAGCATCGCCTTGGCACCAATTCTGATGGTTTTTTTGGATCGGCATCGCCGACGGTTCGGCCATACGAGGGCACATAGATAGAGGGCTGAAATCGCAGGTACTATCTGGCTCTGAGCCTGGCTCAGAACAGACGCCATCCCCATGATCAGGGTCGGCTGTCACTGAAAGCCATGAATTTTGCAGCCGCCAAAACGTCCCCGCCCTTTCAGGGCCTGCCTAGACTTGTCTGCATCACCATAGCCGATCCCGCTCGGTGAACCGGAGACACTCATGGCTCAGTTTTCCTTTTTCACATCGCTACTATCGTGGTTGACGCGGCGGACCGCGCCAGTCCTGAACACGCCGGCTCACGCCCCCACACGTGCGGACGATAAGCCATACGCGCAGCCCGCTGTTGCCGACCCTAACGAGATGATCGCCTGGGGCGCGAAGGTTAGAGATGATTTCAAACGCAAGACCATCACCATATCCCACCGGTTGAACATGGATCCCAGCCATCTGATGGCGATCATGGCGTTTGAAACCGGCCGCAGCTTCGATCCGTCAATCACCAACCATGCCGGATCAGGCGCCACCGGGCTGATCCAGTTCATGCCGGCCACCGCCAAGGGGCTGGGGACGAGCACCAGCCGTTTGGCATTGATGAACGCTGTTGAGCAGCTTGATTATGTCGAGGCATACCTCACCCCCTATGCGGGCAGGATGGAGAATCTGGCGAGCGCCTATATGGCGGTGCTCTATCCGCGCGCAGTCGGCAAGCCGGACAGCTACATTCTGTTTCGAAAGGGCTCGCGGGCCTACAAGCTCAATCGCGGACTGGATGCAAACGACAATGGCCAGATCACCAAGGCCGAAGCGGCAGCGAAAGTTTTTGCCCTGCTTAATGAAGGTCTGCACCCGGGGTTGATCGGCTGAGGGCTGACAAACCGTATGCACGGTTGGTTTCCTGATTGCGCAGATCGGGAGGATTGATAAGCTCGCGCCAAACCAACGGATTTTCAATCGCTTCTAATGCTACGCACAATCCTCATTACCCTTCTCGGGCCGATGCTTTGGGGCACCACCTATGTGGTGTTCACCGAGACCCTGCCGGTCAGCCATCCGCTGCTCACCGCTGCGATGCGGGCGCTGCCTGCCGGGCTGATACTGCTTGCGTTCAATCCACGCATACCGCCGCTTGCGGCGCTCAAACGCCACGCGGTGATCGGGTTCTCCAATATCGGTTTGTTTTTCGCGCTGCTGTTCGTGGCTGCGGCACGGATGCCGGGCGGGCTGGCCGCGACGCTGGGCGCAATCCAGCCGCTGGTGGTGATTCTGATTTCGGGCTGGCTCATTGGCCGCGCGCCACATCCGGTGCAAATCCTGGCCGGCATCGCCGGCGTAATCGGCGTCGGGCTGCTGGTGCTGTCGCCCGAGGCCGCTCTGGATCCGGTAGGGGTAGCGGCAGCCATCGGCGGCGCCCTGTCGATGGCCATCGGCACAGTGCTAATCGACCGCTGGGGCCGGATGGGCACGCCGCTTGAAACAACCACATGGCAACTCATTTTCGGCGGGGCCACGCTGTTACCGGTTGCGCTGATGGTTGAGGGCCTGCCGCCCGCGCCCGGGCTGACGGAACTGCTCGGTTATGGCTGGCTGATGCTCTTGGGCACCGCGTTTGCCTATTTCGTCTGGACCCGCGGCATCGGCAAATTGGGTCCGAGTGCTGCCTATCTGGCGCTCGCCAGCCCGGTGGTGGCCACTGCCATTGGCGCGATTGTGCTGGGCGAATGGTTCAACCCGCTGCAATGGACCGGCATAGCGCTGGTCATCGGCGCAACGGCGGTGGGGGTGTCGATTGGACGCCGGGAGCCATCCCCCTCTCACGGCTTACGACCGTAAGCCGATTTCTCTTCATCAATCCGCCCCGCGATTGAGACCGGACACCAGTCTCAGATGGAGGAAAAACTCAGTGGCAGGTCCGTGTATCCTACTGCGACAATCCACGCTGCAGCCAATGACAGGATTACACCGGGAACAATACGCAGCGCGAATGCTGTCGAACCGGCGCTTATAGCCATTACTATTTTGGCAGCTGCGTTGGTGCTCAAAGCTGCGAGAATCGGAAACACGGCCTGTTGCGGCAACAATTGCCCGGACACCACAAGTGAGGCTGCGGAAACCGAGGCGGAGTGCGCGTCGACGATCCCTGCAAGCGCCAGGCCTGCGATTACGCCCATTTCGCCAAACCAGTTCTTTAATGCAGCCACGCCAACAAGCATAAACGTCATAGTGCCTGCGAGGACCAGTGCGGTCTTTGCGCTGAACGCGCGGCCCGGCTCGGATGCTGCTGCCTCCTTTGAGCGGAAGGCGCTGAGAGTAAATGCCAATCCATAGACCGCGGCAACCGTACCCCCTGCCACAAGCGACCATTTTAGCAGTGAAAATGTCGCCGGGCTGACCACAAAAAGCAGGAAACCAAGCTGCAGAAATGTTGCCACCGTGGACAATGCGGCACCGGAAACTGCTGCTTCCAGGGCGGCGGAGTATTTTTTCGATCGACCTGCCATCGCGCCAATGGTTGCCAGGCTGGACACGAACCCTGACGCAAATCCGGCAACAGGCAAACCAAAACGCACTCCGAGCATCCGGATTGCGATATGACCGCATGCGCCGATGGCGAGGATGAGTACAACCAACAGCCAGACCTTGTGCGGGTTGATCGCATCCATCGGCCCAAGAAAGCGGTCCGGGAGCAGCGGCCAGATCACCAGTGTGACAATGGCGAAAATCAGTCCGTCGCCAACTTCCGCGTCGGTCAGAACGCCTTTGACGAACCGGTGAATTGGCGCTTTCTCTGCGAGCACCACGGCAACACAGGCCGCCAGGGCGCTGGCAATCAATGTGTCCGACATTGCAAGCCCGCCCAATAGCGGCGTCAGTACAAGCCCGATTTCCGTCGTCAGCCCCGGATCTTGCTTGCTTCCCTTCAGGTAGGAAAGCGCGGCCAACGCCGTCGCGGCAACGAAGGCAAGCGCAAGAATCGGGATGCCACCCACGTGAACCGCGACGGCCCCGAGCAGGGAAGCCAGCGCGAAGGTGCGAATTCCCGCAGGGCGGCGCGACGGGCCTTCGCCCTTGGTGCGCTCGCGCTCGACGCCGATCAGGAGACCAATGGCCAAGGCGACGGTAAAATTGATCCAGGGAGGCGGTAGCATTGGTCCCAGCCTGTTATCCGGCATTCCCCATTTGGCCTACCTTTGCGTGAAGCTTATGGGCATTGAAGTCGAGGTTTCAAGCGTTTTCTGCCTCCGTTCCCCGACCGAAACTGCGCATCGGGCACAGGATTCGAGTTGCAGTGACAACGTATCAGACGCCCCAAGTCTTCGCCCTCGGCCCGTGTTTGGCTGGCCTCACCGTCCGGCAATGATCCCGGATGAGGAAAACCCGCCATCGACAGAGAGAACCTGACCGTTGATGTAGCTGGCTTGTGGCGAGAGCAGGAACAGGATGGCGTCGGCGATTTCTTCCGAGCGGCCATAGCGACGGAGCGGAATCTGCGCGGTCCAGCGCTTGCGGTCGTCGACCGTATGGAGTTTGGAGATCAGCGGGGTGTCGACCGGGCCGGGAGCGACGACATTGACGCGAACACCGCTGGCGCCCCACTCATTGGCCAGAACCTGGCTCATCAGGATGACGCCGGCTTTGGACGCGCCATAGGCAACGCGGCCTGCATTGGCCCTGATGCCGGAGACGGACGCCAGATTGACGATTGCGAGTGTATCGCCCATCTGGTCGAGCGCCGCGCGACAGAGGATGAAACTGCCGGTCAGATTGACGTCAAGGATCTGGCGGAACAACTCGGCGCTGGTTTTTTCCGCCGGAATGTCCCGGGCAATGCCGGCGCAATTGACCAGACCAGTGACAGGACCGAAAGCATCAACTGCCTGGCCCAGGCAATCGGCCACTTCCTCCTCGTCAGTAACATCGCAGACAAGCGCCAGCGCATCCTCGCCCGAAAGGCGGTCTTCCATCCGGGCGACGGCATCTGGGCTCGCATCAAGAATGGTGACGGTCGTGCCCTGATCAATCAGGGCCAGTACTGTCACCTCACCGATACCGGAGGCGCCGCCGGTGACAACAACGTGACCGGCGGCACCGGTGGTCACCGGATGCGCTCAAGGATGGAGACGTAATTGGCCACCGCGGCGCCGCCCATGTTGAAGATGCCGCCCAGCGTGGCGTCCTTGACCTGGATGCCGCCGGCTTCACCGGTCAGCTGCATGGCGGAGAGCACATGCATGGAGACGCCGGTGGCGCCGATCGGATGGCCCTTGGCTTTCAAACCGCCTGATGGATTGACCGGCAAGCGGCCGTCCTTCTGGGTTTCGCCGCTCATGGCAAAATCACCGCCCTGCCCCGGCTTGGCCAATCCCATCGCTTCATACTCAATCAGTTCGGCGATGGTGAAGCAGTCATGGGTTTCGACGAAGGACAAATCATCGAGCGATGTCTTTGAATTGGCAAAAGCCCGCTTCCAGCCCTCGGCGCAGCCCTCGAAGGCGAGAATGTCACGCTTGGACATCGGCAGGAAATCCTGCACGTGTTCAGCGGCGCGGAACAGCACGGCGCGCGGTGCCTGCATCGCAGTCGTCACATCGGCGAGCACGATGGCCGCGGCACCATCAGAGACCAGCGAGCAATCGGTACGCTTGAGCGGACCGGCGACGAACGGGTTTTTGTCGCTCTCGGTGCGGCAGAACTCATAGCCGAGATCCTTGCGCATCTGCGCCCAGGGATTGTCGACGCCGTTCTTGTGGTTCTTGGCGGCAATGGCTGCAAGGCCATCGGACTGGTCGCCGTATTTCTGGAAATAACCATCGGCGATCTTGCCGAACACACCAGCGAAGCCCGCGGGAGTATCACCGTCCTCGGGCAGATAGGACGCCTTGAGCAGATTGGCGCCGATCTGCGGGCCAGGCGTCGTGGTCATCTGTTCAACGCCGACCACCAGTACCCGGCGAGCTGCCCCGGCGCGGATGGCCTTGATGCCCTGATGAACAGCGGCAGAGCCAGTGGCGCAGGCATTTTCAACGCGTGTTGTCGGCTTGAAACGGAAGCCATCATCGGCCTGCAGCACCAGACTGGCGGTGAAATCCTGCGCCGAAAAGCCGGCGTTGAAGTGACCGAGATAGATTTCATCAATGTCGCCAGCTTCAAGTCCGGCATGCTCGAGTGCCTCGCGCGCCACCTTCGTGACCAGGCTTTCAACTGTTTCGTCAGTGTGTTTGCCAAAGGGCGTATGGGCCCAGCCGATGATGCAAGCGGTCATAAATACTCTCTCCGGGACTCTTGAATGTGTTGGTGCGTATTTTGAGCGCGCGGGCAGCTTTGTAAAGAGGGAGAACGGATTCAAAACCCCAAGACATGCCGTCCGCACCACTTATTCGAGAGCCTGTCACACCGGCAGCAGCTATCAGGACGGTACGTGGGCCGCATCGAATTCCTCGATCCACCGGGCGGAGGGGCGTGCCTGGCAGCGGGCGATCCAGGCCCTGATCACCGGCACGTCGGGCGTGGATTGGGGGAACCAGACATAGGGCGAAACCAACAGCAGATCGGCTGCCGAGAACGCCTCGCCCAGCAGAAATGGCGTTTTCGTGAGCTGCGCGGAGAGCCGTGCGGCGGTTTCCGGAACACCGCGGAAGGTGGCGTCGAGAATAGGATGAGACAGACCCGCAGCGCTAAACACGATGACCGGTTCGACAACGCCGCAATACCATGCGAGCCAACTCAGATAAGCGCCACGATCGGGCGTCCCGACCGAGCGACCAAGACCGGCATCGGGGAACAGATCGGTCAGATACAGAACGATGGCGCTGGATTCCCATATCTCCACATCGTCATGAACCAGAAGCGGCACCTTGCCATCCGGATGCGGATTGGCCGGATCCGCGCCGCCAGATCCGTCGTTTCGGGCAACACCGACGATGCGGATGTCGACCTGATCGAGAACACCCAGTTCATCCAGAAGACGAACAATGCGGGAGGAACGGGAGCGTGGGGCGTGATACAGCGTGAGCAAGGCAGATCTCCTGGTCGGTATGTTGTGACTGGAGACGATATACCAACCCTATACTGTCAGTTTTTGTCAGCAACGATACTCACACATCTCACCAAGACGTGATCACAATTGTGGCCGGTGTGTCTGGATTTGGTCACAGTTGCCGGTAAGAGGTCCGGCATGTCCGTTTACCGCCTCATGTTCCTGTGCCTGCTCGCCGTCACCCTCGGGTTGACGGGACCGTTTTCGCGCGGACTGTCATCGCAGGTGGCCGTGTTTCCACAAACGGTGGAACTTACCCGTCTCGGATCGGTGTCCGATCTGAAAACCGGAGCAAATCCGTCCAAACGCTGCCAGCGCGGTGCCATCACCTGGTCCAACTGCAGCTTTGACACCGGTTACACTCCCTCGATCCCGCGTTTGATCCAAGCAGGCATGGCCAACAGGTTTGACACGCTGCATGGCGCCGCCGCGGACAATTTGCGCGCAAGCCGGATTTTCAGGCCGCCCCGGTCCAGCTGATGTGACGACCCGGAACTGTCACCTCGCCTGCCAGTTCCGCTCCCTTCAGCCCAAAGGACCAAGACCCATGATAACACGACGCCTTTTTCTGGGCGCAGCCCCGCTGGCTGTGCTTTCCGGCTGCACCACGTTTGGCAGCAGCAATGACTTCCATTCCAAACCCGTAATCGAACCTGCGCCCAAGGTGATGCCCGCCGCCTACGGCGCTGTGCTTGACGAACCTTATCCGATCCCCGCCGTCGCCAACGGCGTTGTGCCCGCACGCTACTGGCGCCAGCGTGTAGCCAACCCCTTCCCCAACGAGGCGCCGGGCACGCTGATTGTCGATCCGGGCACATTCTACCTGCATCTGGTCGAAGCCGGCGGCACCGCCATGCGTTACGGCATTGGTGTTGGCCGGCAGGGATTTTCCTGGTCCGGCAACGCCGTGGTCCAGTACACGCGCAAATGGCCGCGTTGGAAAGCGCCCGACGACATGGTGGCACGCAATCCGAAGCTGGCGCCCTATTCGGTTGCCAATGGCGGAATGGATCCCGGGCCCCTCAACCCGCTCGGCGCCCGGGCGCTCTACCTGTTCCAGAATGGCGAAGACACGCTCTACCGGATTCATGGCAACCCGGAAGCCAATTCGATCGGCAAAGCGGTTTCATCCGGCTGCATCCGTCTGCTCAATCAGGATGTCATCGACCTGCATGGCCGGGTGAAAAGCGGTGCCAAGGTGGTCGTCATACAAGCCGGCATGCCGGCCTCGATTGCCTGAACTGGTAGTCTGAACTAACTGAAGGCTGGGCCGTCCGGATCGGGCGGCCCGCACCGGTCCCGGATTGACCGGCGGTCACAATCGCCAAGTGTCGGATCAAGCGCGCGATTCCTTCACAGACCAACCGCCTCGTCCCTCACCGACCCGTCCAATGCCACAGCCCGCTCGGTGACAGTTTCCCTCGGCAAGCAGCTATCCGCTTTTTTGTTGATTGATCAGTCAACCAAAACTAGACTGCAGCTTCACGGCCTGAAAATTATCTGCCCAACCAAGGCCTCGGGAGATGCGTTATGCCCAAAATCGGCATGGAACCAATCCGCCGCAAAGCTTTGACTGACGCCGCGATCGAGGCCATCGGCGCGCACGGTTCAATCGGCGTGACGATGTCGGATATCGCCGGAAGGGCTGGCGTGTCACCTGCCTTGGCGCATCACTATTTCGGCTCCAAGGACCGATTGATCACCGCTTCAGTGCGAGCTTTGCTGAGCGACCTTCGGGGCGACACGATCAACGCCTTGAAAGCTGCTCGCACCGATCGTGCGCGGATCTCGGCCATCATTGCCGTGAGCTTTTCCGACAAGCAGTTCTCCGAGGACGTGGTTGCGGCATGGTTGGCATTTTATGTTGACGCCCAGCGCGCGCCCGACATCCGGCGATTGCTGGCCGTCTATGCAAGGCGGCTGCATGCCAATTTGATGAGCAGCCTGACGCCGCTGGCTGGCGAATACGACGCCGAGCGCATCGCTGAAGGGGCGGCTGCGATGATTGACGGGCTTTATATCCGCAAGGCGCTCGGCACCGGGCCTGCGCGTCATGACGCGGTGGCGCTGGTCGAAGACCATGTCGAAACCCAATTGCTGGAAATTCGAGGGAGAACACTTTGACGGAAGGTTACGCCGGGGCGAAACGCCCGAACATTCTCATTCTCATGGTTGACCAGCTCAACGGCACATTGTTTCCCGACGGGCCGGCAGATTTTTTGCACGCTCCGAACCTGAAGAAGCTGGCCGCCCGTTCCGTCCGGTTTTCGAAGAATTACACCGCCTCGCCGCTCTGCGCGCCGGGACGGGCGTCGTTCATGTCGGGGCAATTGCCACGCCGGACACGGGTTTACGACAACGCCGCCGAATACGCCTCTGACATTCCGACCTATGCGCATCATCTGCGCCGCGCCGGCTATCACACCTGCCTGTCGGGCAAGATGCATTTTGTCGGGCCTGACCAGATGCACGGGTTTGAGGAACGGCTGACCACCGACATCTACCCCGCCGATTTCGGCTGGACGCCGGATTACCGCAAGCCCGGCGAGCGGATCGACTGGTGGTATCACAATCTCGGCTCGGTCACTGGTGCGGGTGTGGCTGAAACCTCAAACCAGATGGAATATGATGACGAGGTGGCGTTCTTCGCTACCCAGAAGCTGCATCAGTTATCACGCACCAGTGACGATGCTTCGGCACGGCCCTGGGCGCTGACGGCGTCATTCACCCATCCGCATGATCCGTATGTGGCTCGGAAAAAATACTGGGATCTCTACGAGGGCTGCCCTGAGCTGACGCCGCGGGTGCCGCCGATCCCCTATGCGCAAATGGATCAGCATTCGCAGCGACTTTACAATGCCAATGATTCCGAGCGCTTTGACATCACCGAGGACAATGTCCGGCGCTCGCGGCAGGCCTATTTCGCCAATATCTCCTATCTCGATGACAAGATCGGCGGAATTCTCGCGACGCTCAAGGAAACCCGCATGGCTGACAACACCATCGTGGTGTTCTGCTCCGACCATGGCGACATGCTCGGCGAACGCGGCATGTGGTTCAAGATGAGCTTCTTTGATGGCTCGGCGCGGGTGCCGCTGATGATTGCGGTTCCGGGCGCCGATGGCCGACTGATTGAGGAACCGACATCCAATCTCGACATCACCCCGACGCTTGCCGCCCTTGCCGGAGTATCGCTCGAAGAGGTTGCTCCGTGGACTGATGGAGAAAGTCTCACGCCGGTCATGGACGGTGAAAAACGGACGACGCCGGTGCTGATGGAATATGCCGCCGAAGGTTCGGAAGCTCCCTTGGTGGCAATCCGCGACGGTCGTTACAAGTTCATCCATTGTGAACTTGATGCACCGCAGCTGTTCGATCTCGATGCCGATCCGGATGAGCGGACCAATCTAGCGACGGATCCTGCGCATGCGGAGCGGGTCGCGACCTACATGATCAAGGTCCGGGCCAAATGGGACATGACGCGCTACGATGCCGAGGTGCGTGAAAGCCAGGCGCGGCGCTGGGTGGTTTATGAAGCACTCAGAAACGGCAACTACTACCCCTGGGATTTTCAGCCTTTGCAGAAGGCCTCGGAGCGCTACATGCGCAACCACATGGACCTCAACGTGCTTGAGGACTCCAAACGCTATCCACGAGGAGAATGACATGCTGACTGTCTGGGGACGAGCAACCTCGTCGAATGTACAAGCCGTGATGTGGGCTATTGCCGAATTGGGGCTGGCCCATCAGCGCCATGACATCGGCCATGTCCATGGCGGCAACAAGACATCCGATTATCTGGAGATGAACCCGAACGGACTGGTGCCGACGGTGCGCGACGGCGATGGTGCGCCGATGTGGGAGAGTGCTGCCATCGTGCGCTATCTGGCCGCGACCTATGGCGACGAGACGTTCTGGCCGCGCGACCCGGCTGCCCGGGTGCAGCTCGACATGTGGGCGGAATGGATCAAGACCAGCTTCGGGCCAACCTTTGCCGGCCAGGTCTTCCGGCCGCTGGTGCAGCTTGGGTCGACTCCATTGCCGCCTGAAAAACTGAAAGTGGCCACCGAAGCCGTCAAACCACTGGCGCTGATGCTCGACAGGCGGCTTGGCGACGGGCCCTATCTCGGTGGCGCCGACCTGACGTTTGCCGACATGATCACCGGCAACCTGCTTTACCGTTACTATACGCTGGATTTCGACCGCGCCGTCACGCCATCACTCGATGCCTATTACGCCCGCCTGAGCGCGCGCCCACACTATCGCGAACACGTGATGGTCTCTTATGAAAGTCTGAGGACACGCCCATGACCGCACAACCCAAAGCTTCCCACCATATTGCCGGCGCTTACGTCGAAGACGCTGCCGGCGCGGTAATCGAAAGCATCTATCCGGCCACCGGCGAGCTGAACGCCAAGCTGCACTCGGCCACGCCCGCTGTCATCGAGCGGGCCGTCTATGCAGCCAAGGCGGCGCAACCGGCCTGGGCGGCGCTCAAGGGCGTTGAACGCGGGCGTATCCTGCTGCGCACTGCTCAGATCTTGCGGGAGCGCAATAAAGAACTGTCGCGGATCGAGACACTCGACACCGGCAAGGCGATCCAGGAAACGCTTGTGGCCGATGCGGCTTCGGCAGCGGACGCGCTTGAATATTTCGGCGGACTGGCCGCAGCAATCACCGGCGAGCATATCGATCTGGGCGGTGGGGATTTTGTCTACACCCGCCGTGAAGCACTCGGCGTCTGCGCCGGCATTGGCGCGTGGAACTATCCGATCCAGATTGCGGCCTGGAAAGCCGCTCCGGCGCTTGCCTGCGGCAACGCCTTCATCTTCAAACCCTCGGAAATGACGCCGCTGACAGCGCTTCTGCTGGCGGAAGCCTTCACCGATGCAGGCCTGCCTGCCGGGGTCTTCAACGTGGTTCAGGGCTATGGCGATGTGGGGGCAGCGCTTGCCAGCCATCCCGACATAGCCAAGGTGTCGCTGACCGGCTCGGTGCCGACCGGCGCCAAGGTGCTGGCGACGGCGGCCCAGACCATCAAGTCAGTGACCATGGAACTTGGTGGCAAATCGCCGATCCTGGTGTTTGACGATGCCGATCTGGAAAGCGCCATCGGCGGCGCGATGCTGGGCAATTTCTATTCGACCGGGCAGATCTGCTCGAATGGTACCCGCGTGTTCGTGCAGCGCGGCGTCTATGATCGCTTCCTGGAAAGACTGAAAGCCCGTACCGAAGTGATCCAGATCGGCGATCCGCTCGATCCCGACACGCATCTCGGCCCGATGGTCTCCGTGGCGCAGCGCGACAAGGTGCTGGGCTACATCGAGGCTGGCAAGAAGGAAGGCGCGCGGCTCGTCACCGGCGGAGGCGTGCCTGTGCTTCAGGGGTTCGAGAACGGCGCCTGGATCCAGCCGACGGTCTTTGCCGATGTCACGGATGACATGACCATCGCGCGCGAAGAAATCTTCGGACCGGTGATGAGCGTGCTGGTCTTTGACGACGAGGAAGAAGCGCTACGCCGTGCCAACTCGACCCAGTTCGGATTGGCAGCCGGCGTGTTCACCGCCGACCTGACCCGGGCGCACCGCGTCGTCTCCAAGCTTGAGGCTGGCACCACCTGGATCAACACCTACAATCTGACGCCGGTGGAAGCACCGTTCGGCGGGGTCAAGCAATCCGGCATCGGCCGCGAAAATTCGCGCGCCGCAGTTGAATATTACACCCAGATCAAGAGCGTCTACGTGGCCACCGGGCCTGTCGACAGCCCTTACTGAGGACGGATCAAGATGAGTGACATGCAAGCAGATTTCGTCATCGTCGGCGCTGGTTCGGCCGGCTCGGCAATGGCCGCACGGCTGAGCGAGGACGGCAAGCATTCGGTGATCGTCATTGAGCATGGCGGATCGGATTTCGGCCCGTTCATCCAGATGCCCGCCGCCCTGTCCTACCCGATGAACATGGGCATTTACGATTGGGGCTACACAACCGAACCGGAAGCCAATCTGGGCAACCGCCGGCTGGCCGCACCGCGCGGCAAAGTGATCGGCGGGTCCTCGTCGATCAACGGCATGGTGTTCGTGCGCGGTCATGCGGAAGACTTCAACCACTGGGCCGATCAAGGTGCCAGCGGCTGGTCGTTCGCAGACGTTCTGCCCTATTTCAAGCGCATGGAAACCTCGCACCAGAATGGCGGTATCGGCGGCGAAGACGGCTGGCGCGGCACCGACGGGCCGCTGCATGTGCAGCGTGGCCCAGCGGTCAATCCACTGTTTCAAGCGTTCATTGATGCAGGCGAACAGGCAGGTTACGGGGTGACGCAGGACTACAATGGGTCGCGTCAGGAAGGCTTCGGCCTGATGGAGCAGACCATCCACAAGGGCCAGCGCTGGTCGACGGCGGAAGCGTATCTGAAGCCTGCACTGAAGCGCAAAAATGTGAGTCTTGTCAGAGCTCTGGCACGACGCGTTGTGATCGAGAATCAACGCGCGACTGGCGTTGAAATCGAGGTTCACGGGTCGATTCAAGTTGTTAAAGCACGACGTGAAGTTGTGATTGCGGCATCAAGTTTCAACTCGCCCAAGCTGCTGATGCTGTCGGGCATCGGTCCCGGCGCGCATCTGACTGAACATGGCATCGAAGTCATTGCCGACCGGCCCGGCGTCGGTGCCAATCTGCAGGATCATCTCGAGGTCTACATCCAGCAGGAATGCATCCAGCCGATCACGCTTTACTCGAAACTCAATCTGATCTCCAAAGCGATCATCGGGGCGCAGTGGCTGTTTCTCAGGCGCGGGTTGGGAACCTCCAACCAGTTCGAGGCTGCCGCCTTCGTGCGATCTGCTGCAGGCGTGCCCTACCCTGACATCCAGTTCCATTTCCTGCCCGGCGCGATCCGTTATGACGGCAAGGCCGCAGCACCGATGCATGGCTTCCAGGCCCATGTCGGACCAATGCGTTCGGCCTCGCGGGGTACGGTGACCTTGCGCTCGGGTGATGCCAAGGACGCCCCGGTGATCCGGTTCAACTATATGAGCCACGAGGAAGACTGGCGCGATTTCCGCCGTGGGGTCAGGATCACACGGGAGATTTTCTCGCAAGCCGCGTTCGATCCTTATCGTGGCATGGAAATCCAGCCCGGCGCTGAGGTTCAAAGCGATGAGGAAATTGACAGCTTCATCCGGGAACACGCCGAAAGCGCCTATCATCCTTGCGGCACCTGCCGGATGGGCAGGGCCGACGATCCAAACGCGGTGGTCGATCCGGAAACACGGGTCATTGGTGTCGAGGGCCTGCGCGTTGCCGACAGCTCGATCTTCCCGCGTGTGACCAATGGCAATCTGAATGGTCCGTCGATCATGACCGGCGAAAAGGCCGCTGATCACATTCTGGGCCGCACCCCACTGGCGCCGAGCAATCTGGAGCCGTGGATGAACCCGGACTGGAAAACAACCGACAGGCTCGCCTGAACCTGAATCGCATTGGGCTGAGGCCAGCAATTGGCCTCAGCGCCGCGAAAACAGCAAAACCACGAGCCGAAAAGGCTTCAAATCTTGCTTTGCACCTTTTAGGTGTTAATTTTATTATTTCTACTTAAAATTGATATTTACTCAAAGCAATCAATTGGCTTAGGCGAAAATCCAGAGCCGATACATTAAATCGATCACGACCTGTTTTCTCATTTCAGCTTAATTTCAATTGACTAAAGTATCTCGCGTCGCAATGCTGGGTTGTCAGAATTACTTAATGCAACCTGCGATTCACATGGTTATACCGGATTGTGGAAACTCCACCTGATAGTATCAGCACCATTGTCAAATTTCACGCTGTACCGAAACCAATGTGCGTCTCGCAGAACCTGGACTTTCCGCTTCTGACCCGGAAGTTCAATTTCAACATGTGAGGAGCCGTTATGCGCAAACATTTGATCCACTCGCCTGAAACCGACAAGGCCATGAAAGGCTTCGCTTCATTGGATCCGCTGGCCTTATCGAGCGAACATCCACTGGTCGCTCCAAGCGCCATTGACGCGAATGACAAGGCCTGGAACCACCTCTATGGAGCGATGGTAGACGGGCTCAATGTCTCACCCAGCAATTTCCAGCTGATCTATCCGTTCACGACCTGGGATTGGCCGATTGTTCCGGCCGGCTACACCAGCGCCGCGCAATGGGACTTCTGCTCGACTGTTCCGCAGTTCAGCGCCACGGGGGAATATACCTCCGCCGGCACCGCCTTCAACGACAGCTACGGCGGCATGCTCAATGTGGTCAGCGCGGCAACAAGTGATCCGAAATTGAAGGCCGACATAGAGCAGGCGCGCAACATGTTGCAGCTCGCCGCCAACAATTACGACACGATCTACAAGCAATCGGTCGACGCCTACCAGACCGAGACCGGCGGCAGCAACACGCCTACCTACACCGAATGGCTGGGAACGATGGGAGGACGCACCTGGCAGGCACAACTGGATTCTGCATGGAAGAACGTTCAGGCTCAGCAGAACGTCTACAACCAGCTGCTTTCAGAGACCACGACGCCAGGCCTGAAGGACGCACAGGACCGTCTTGACAACCAGGACTACTACACCAAACTCCAGGACCCTTCGCTGTCCGCGTTTCCAGCAGTTCCCGGCTACTCGATTGCCATGGATGCAACCACGTGGCTCAACAAGGTGCAGGCTGGCACCGGCGGCAGCAGCGGCAAGATCGGATTTAGCAACTCTCAATCCGAGTATGATTACAAGAAGACATGGGCTGGCGGCAGCGCGTCGATCAAGAAAGTCTTCTGGAGCGTTAATGTTGGTGGCTCCTGGGAGCGCATTGACGAATTCGCGTCAGACTCTTCTTTGAATGTCGACATCAGCTTCAAGGCCTGGGACCAAATATCGATCACGGCGTCCCGCTGGTACAATGGCGCCTTTGTTACCGGCATCGAAAAAGGTCCTTTCATTCGCGGCTACTCTCCCTACGGCGACAGCAGCACAAAGGCTGTTTGGGGACCTGACGGCATCATGTCAGTGCAGAAGGTCGGGATGATCGTCTGCTACAAGCCATCCTTCAGCATCACCGTCAGCACCTCGACCTTCAAGGCGTTCTCGGAAAAATGGGATGTCTCGGCCGGCTTGCGTATCGGCCCGTTCAGCTTCAGCGGTGGTGGCGGAAGCTCGTCATCGGGGTGGAGCTCGGATTCGGCAACAAACACGTTCACCGGAGAATCCACGGCTGAAACCGCACTGATCATGGGGACCAACATCAACTTGATCAATCCACAGTAAGCGAGGCGTCCATGTCAGCATCTGAAGCACCGGCGCTTCGGATGCCTGCCCGGGAGGTATGATGCCTCCCGGGCTTTCGCACCACGGGCAGCGATGCTCTACTCAAGTGCCGCCGATAGACGGAAATGCAAATCGTAAAAACCGCTGATCTGACGGAGGCCCGTTTCAATCTCCGCGGATCCGATCATGCACAGGAAGGAAACCCCATGCCGCGCATACGCTGGAAAGCACAATTAAACAGCCAGGACATTGAGCCCCTGATTGCCATCGCCCAAGCCTCGATTGCCGCGATTCAGGCCGCAATCCAGGCGCAACAGGCATTCGTACCCTACGATGCAGGCGGAGCCCAGCAGGCGGTCACGACCGTGAACTGGCCACCTGCCGCGCCAAACCACTACGCAACCACAATGCAACAACACTCGGAAATGGTCGCCGTGGCTGCCAGCACGGCCCCGCCGCCAATCTGGCAAGTCAATGCCGCCGGGCATGTCGTGGCCAACAACGGACATGCAATTACCGGCGCGAACTACGTCACCAACCTTCCACACTGCGGTTATTGCACCGTCATGCTGTGGGTTCTGGACCTGCCGCTGGGGGCGCCGACCGCCGGGCGTTACAATCTGGCAGTCAACCTGGAATACACAGTGCCTGCCGACGTGCGTAACAATGTTGACGTGTTGTCACGGCTTCTCAACAGCAATCAAGGTGGCAACGCGGCGTTAATGGTCCTCAAACGCATGATCAACGCCTTCCTCCAAAACCCGTCAGCGGATTGGGTGCTGCAGGTGGGAGCACAATTTGTAACGGACAACGCGGTGCTGGCTGCTGCCCCTCCGGGGACATTGGTTTTGGACTGGGCAGCCGCAGCCGCGCACATGGTTGACGTCAATGTTCAGTATTTCGGCAACCATAGCCTATTGGTAACATTGTGGAAGATTGTCTATCAGGGCCTTTATGAAAACGTCGACTAACGCCAGATCCACAAGACCTGGGCAGGCCTGTGCATTCTCTGCCAGCTGACCATCGCGACGACAGATGGTCAATTTTTTCAGTCGGCTGGCGTGTTGTTTGGAGCCTGGCCCCAGCCAACGAAGCGTGAACAGCCGAAGTTCGAGCCTTCAACGCCATAGACCAAGGGAACACCGTCGAGCGACAGCGTCATTCCTCCGGCTGCACGCAAAACGGCGTCCCCGGCGGCGATGTCCCATTGCTTGAGGCAGACCAGGCGCGGATAGACATCGGCGCTGCCTTCGGCCAGCATGCAGAATTTGAGCGATGAGCCGACACTGGCGGTCTCGTGCTCAGGCAAGCATTCAAGCCAGGCGTCGGTTTCCGGTTCTTTGTGGGTCACGCTGACCAGCGCCACCGGAGTCTTCGGACGTTGTCTGGTGTGAATATCCCGCCGCCCTGAAATCTCGCCCTCAGCGCTGACTTCGGCAACCTGGGCATGGCCGGTAACACCGCTCCAGATCTTGCCGAGCGCTGGCGCGTAGACTACGCCCGCCACCGGCATCTGACCCCGGATCAGCGCGATGTTGACGGTAAAATCATTGCGTCCGGCGATGAAATCGCCGGTGCCGTCCAGCGCATCAACCAGAAAGAACATGCCTTTGGCTTCGCTAGGACAGCGCCCGGCTTCCGCCAATTCTTCTGCAACCACGGGAATATCAGGGTAGGATCTGGCCAGGAAATCAAGGATCAGGGCTTCGGCGCGCTGATCAGCCTGAGTAACCGGCGTGTGGTCGGATTTGACCGTTACCGTGGCGCCCTCAGCGCGCACCGCCAGAATCTCCTTGCCGGCGGCTATTGCTACCGTTTCAAGCGACCGGATCAGTGCCTGAACGGAACCGGTGGAAAGATCATCAACATCAAACGCGCCCATCAGCGGGCTCCGTGAAACTTGTTACTCGACCTGTCTGGCGTGACATGTTTGGCGACCCCGGTCAATGCACTGTTAGCCAGACCATCGAACTGAATTGGGCAGATTTTGCGGCAAGTCACAGCTTAAGCGGAACAAGCGACCTGAACAGCGCCGACAAAAAGACATTGATACCTCGATTTGACGTGCACGCGCGTCGAAAATCGAGACTTCAATTGGAGCCGCTATCATGCCCCTGCATCAACCATCCCAAGCCACCGGTTCACCTCAGGAATTCGGACCAGAGTTTGCTACCCAGCTCAATGCTGTGCTTGCATCGATGCCGCTGCCTGGCAGGATCCTGCGGATCGCGTCGCTTGGCCGGGCGGTGTTTACCACATCGCTGGGGCTTGAAGATCAGGTCCTGACCTCGATCATCGCGGCAACCAATGCCGACTTGCGCATTGTCACGCTCGATACAGGCCGATTGTTTGCCGAAACCGAAAAACTGATCGGCGAAACCGAGGCGCATTACGGACTGCCAATCGAGGTGTTCAAGCCCTGGAAGGATGAGGTTGATGGCTTTGTCGCGCTTTATGGCGAGAATGGTTTCTATGACAGCGTCGAGGCCCGGCATGCCTGCTGCCATGCCCGAAAGCTGCAACCGCTGGGCCGGGCGCTGGAGAATGCTGATATCTGGATGACCGGGCTCAGGCGCGGCCAGTCCGGTAACCGGGCCAATGCGCCGCTGGCCGAATGGGACGTCGACCGCGGGTTGTTAAAGGTCAATCCGCTGGCCGACCAGACACTGGAAATGCTGCAGGCGCGCGCCAAGGCCGATGACGTTCCGGTCAATCCACTGCACGCCAAAGGCTTCCCCTCTATCGGCTGCGAACCCTGCACACGAGCCATCAAGCCGGGCGAGCCGGAGCGCGCCGGACGCTGGTGGTGGGAACAGGACGAGCGGCGCGAATGCGGGCTGCATCTGTCAGCCTCGGTTTCGGGTTCGCGCGCCCAGGGCCAGCCCAAAGTCACGGCCTCGTAAGATCATCCAAAGGACTACCCCATGAACGTAATTGAACACGGACGCGGCAAGCCGCCGCTCGATCCGCATCTCAAAGCGCTAGAAAACGAGGCGATCCACATCTTTCGCGAGGTGGCGGCAGAGTTCGAACGTCCGGTGATGCTTTATTCGGTCGGCAAGGATTCCTCGGTGCTCTTGCACCTGGCGCTGAAGGCGTTTCACCCGGGCAAGCTGCCGTTTCCGCTGGTTCACATCGATACCGGCTGGAAGTTTCCCGAAATGATCGCCTTCCGTGACGAAGTGGTGGCGAAACACGGGCTCGAGCTGATCTCTCACACCAATCCGGACGGCCTGCGCGATCGAGTCAGCCCGTTCAGCCACGGCTCGTCGCGCTACACCGACATCATGAAAACCCAGGCGCTAAAACAGGCGCTCGACATGGGCCGCTACGATGCAGCCTTTGGCGGGGCGCGGCGCGATGAAGAAGCCTCCCGCGCCAAGGAGCGGATCTACTCGTTCCGCACACCCGATCACGCCTGGGACCCGCGCAACCAGCGCCCGGAACTCTGGTCGATCTACAATGGCATGATCCATCCGGGCGAGAGCGTGCGGGCTTTCCCGCTGTCGAACTGGACCGAGGTCGACATCTGGCGCTACATCCAGGCCGAACAGATCGATCTGGTGCCACTCTATTTCGCCCAGCGCCGCAAGATCATCGAGCGCGACGGCATGCTGATCCTGGCCGAAGACAAGCGGCTGGAGCTGTTGCCGGATGAACAGGTCCGTGAGGAGCTGGTGCGGTTCCGCACACTGGGTTGTTTCCCGCTCACCGGTGCGGTGCGCTCGGAGGCGACGACACTCGACGAAGTCATCGCTGAGCTCGAGATTGCCACGGTGTCGGAACGACAAGGCCGGGCGATTGACCGTGACCAGTCCGGTTCTATGGAAAAGAAAAAACGCGAAGGCTATTTCTGATGAGTTCTCAATCACTTTCGCACACTGCTGCAACCGTTGATTCCAGTGACGACGCCCTGCCCCACACCGAAACCGTGGGGCGGCAGGCGCGGCCATTGCGCTTCATCACCTGCGGCTCGGTCGATGACGGCAAGTCGACTTTGATCGGCCGGCTGTTGTGGGACACCAAGGCGGTGAAAGAAGACCAGGCGGCGACACTGAGGCGCGATTCCACCGGCAAGCAAAACGAACTCGGCCTTCCCGATTTCGCGCTGCTGCTCGACGGGCTGCAGGCCGAACGCGAACAGGGCATCACCATCGATGTCGCCTACCGCTATTTCGCCACCGACCGGCGATCGTTCATCGTCGCCGATACGCCGGGCCATGTGCAATACACCCGCAACATGGCGACCGGCGCCTCGACCGCAGATCTCGCCGTGCTGCTGGTTGATGCTCGCACCGGCATTCTCGAACAGACCAGGCGGCACGCAACAATCGCAGCGATGATGGGCATCCGGCAGTTTGTGCTGGCGGTCAACAAGATCGATTTGAGCAACTATGACGAGGCCGGGTTCCAGGCCATCGCCCGGAGTTTCCGCGAGATCGCGCTGTCGCTCGGTGTGCGTCAGGTGACCGCCATCCCGGTGTCGGCACTGAAGGGCGAGAACATCGTGCTGCGCGGTGATGAATTCATGCCGTGGTACACCGGACCGACGCTGGTCGAGGTGCTGGAAAAAGCCACCCAGCGCACCGGCCAGACCACCGGCTTCCGGCTTCCGGTGCAGCGGGTCTCGCGTCCCGGCGAAGGTTTTCGCGGCTATCAGGGCACGGTTGCCGGCGGCTCGATCAAGCCCGGCGACAGTGTCGTGGTGCTGCCGTCGGGTGTGGAGGCAAATGTCAAAGCCATCGTCACCTATGATCTGGTGCGCAATGCTGCAGTCCACGGCGACGCAATCACTCTGGTGCTCGACCGCCCGGTCGACGTGGCGCGCGGTGACATGATCACAGCAATTGACCAGCGACCGCAGAGTGGACGCGCCTTTACCTCCCGGCTGGTGGCGCTGTCGCCAGACGGCATTGTGCCGGGCAAGCGCTACTGGCTGAAAGCCGGAGCGCGGCGCCAACGGGTGATGGTGCGCCCGACCTCGGCGCTCGATCTTTCGACCGGCAATTGGGACGACGCCAATTTCCTGCCTGTAAACGGCATCGGCGTGGTGGAGCTCGATTTCGAGGACACGGCGATCTTCGATGCCTACGAGACCAACCGCGAAACCGGCGCCTTCATCCTGATTGATCCCGACACGCTCAATACCGTGGCTGGCGGCATGATCGATGGCAAGCGCTCCAAATCCGGCCGGTTTGATGCCCTGCCCGATGCCGACCGCGCCAGCATCACGCTACCGGCACGACTGCTTGAAGCGTTCCTCAAAACCGAGTTTGCCCGGGCGCATGCCGGGGAAATATGGGTTTCGGGGCCTGAGGAGGCAGACGGGGCGTAAGCGCCGGCACTAGTCGGCTGAGAGCTAACCCGTGGTCAGTCTTGACCACGGGTTGAGGCGCTGACTTTGCAAAGGAGCGGCCTGAAAGCGAATTTCGGCAATGTCGCAGCGGGTCAAACGCGACGCGGCGGCTGTGCGGGGAAAATCCGGCGATCACACATGCACAAGGCATGCTTCGGGTTGGCTTGGCCGGCTTGATTTCCGGTGTTCCAACGCTTGTGGTCTGACCGAAACAGATGATACCCATCTGTTTCGGTCAGACCACAAGCTATTGATATAGTGGGGCGATTTGTCCTGACAGATGGAAACCATCTGTCAGGATCGCACCACCAGATGCTCAAATGTTGCAAGCCCGGTTAGTGCCCGGGCACTGTCACAAAACCGCGCCCATCCTGCAAATTGCATATTGTCTATGAAATAAGGTATTGTGAAAAAATATCGATTTATTGGAGGAGCCTTGAAATGAAAAAATCTATGATGATATCGCTGGTTGCCGGATTCGGAGTGACGGCTTTTGCCGCCACTGCGGCAATGGCCGAGAATGTAAAAGTCACGCCGCTTGGTGGCATTACCGGTGAATTCTGCCGGCTGGACCGCGCGATCCTGTTTGAAGATCCGGATGGCACCCGCCTTCTTTATGATGCTGGCATGACCGTTGCCGGCGCCGATGATCCACGGCTTGGAAAGCTGGACGCCCTGCTCGTCACGCACATGCATGGCGATCACGTCGGAGCGCGCCACACCAGCGCAGTCGACGCAGGCGCCTGTGCGAAACCGGACCTTTCGGTTGTCGCTGTGCCAGAAACCAATGTGGCGAAGATCGCCTTTGCCAAGGGCGCCGAGATTGTCACCGGCAGCGAAATGCCTCCGTTTTTTGCTGCAAAGCTTGCGAGTCTGGGCGGCGATCCGAAGAAATCCGTGCTTGCCCGCTTCGGCGGCACCTACATGGTTGGCGGTGTCGGCGTCTCCACGGTTCCAGCGGTTCACAGCAACGGCGTGGATCCGGCTTATATCGGAGGCGACATGGGTGAAGCCATGAAAGCGGCCGGGATTGCAGGCTATGTTGGTCCGCCAACGGGCTACATTCTGAAGTTCTCCAACGGGCTCGTCGCCTATCTTTCCGGCGACACCGGCATGACAGCTGAGCAGGAAAAAGTGGTTCGCGGTTTCTACGGCGCTCAATTGGTGGTGATCAACATCGGCGACACCTTCACCACGGGGCCTGCCGAAGCAGCCTATGTTGTGAACGAACTGGTGAAGCCAGCATCCGTCATCCCGTCGCATGCCAATGAAGAGGCGACCAAGGATGGCGTGGTCATCGAAGGCACCAAGACGGCAACCTTCCGCGATCTGGCGACCATGCCGGTCCATATCCCGTTGAGCGGGAACACGATGGAATTCGATGCCAAGGGAACTTGCGTTTCCGGCTGCTAGAATCCGATCCTGATTGGCGATCCCGGTTTTGTGCCGGATCGCCAATTTTTTTCTGGAGACGCCGATGATGCGGCTGTCCAAATCAGCTTTCGCCGGGTGATTTCACCAACACTGCGCCGCCGGTCAATACCACCTCATCAAGCGGGGCTTTCAGCTCCCACTGCACGCCCTCAGGCGCATATTGCAGCTCCACCGTGCCCCCAACGGACAGTCCCGCCATACGTTCGATAACAGTGCGGCCGAAGCCGTTCTCCTGCGGAGGACTGACTGGCGGGCCACCCTGCTCGCTCCACCCGATCCTGAACGAACGGCCGTTGTCGACGGTGTCCCAGAGGATCGAAACTGTTCCTCCCGGGACGGACAGTGAACCGTATTTCAGCGCGTTGGTTGACAGCTCATGCAGCGCCATGCCGATGCCTTGCGCGGCGGTCGGGGTGAACACCATCTCGGGGCCTTCGATCCTGATCCGCTTTGCCTGCATTTCCTCGCCGAGGTGCTGGAGTTGCGATTCAACCAGATCCCTGACGCTGACGCCGCCCCAGTTGCCCTGCACGATCAGATCCTGTGAGCCCGACAAGGAATAAAGCCGCTTGGAAAACCGGTCGATGAACTCGGCTGGCGGGCTTGATCGGGCGGTCTGGCGGGCCATGGACAGGACCACCGTCAGCAGGTTCTTGGACCGATGGTTGACCTCCCGCATCAGGTAGCGGATGTGTTCGTCGTATCGTTGCCGTTCAGACAGATCATAGAAGTTGCAGACGACCCCCGGCCGGCCGTCCGGCATGGTTATGCGTTCAATCTTCCAGTCGTAGGATTCGAATTCCTGGGAGTCGTTGCGGCGTTCGGTGGTCGAGGGTGCATGATAGGCCTCGCCGGTGGCAAGCGTGTGCCTGAACAGGTTGATGGCCTCGTTGGCGAAAGGGGCCGGCCAGATGATCTTGAGCGCCTCGGCAAAATCGTGTCCGATCAGCGGCCGCACATTGGCGAACACAGGTTGGGCGCCATCGCTGACATGGGCAAGGCGGAAATCGGCATCGACTGTATAAATGCCAAAGGGAGAGCCCGCTACCAGGTTCTTGAACGTGTCGTGCGACGTTTTCAGCGACTCCACCATGGCTTTGCGGTCGGAGATATCGATGCCCGACGGAATCAGATTGATAACAACGCCATCGGCATCACGAAGCGGCGCCAGCTGGAAATCGATCCACAGCAAGTGCTCACCTGCGATCCGGACCTGAACATCATAGCGGACGATTTCGCCATCGCGCGCGCGCTGGCATGAGTGCTGCAACTGGCTCTGGATATCCGGCGCGTAATTCCACCAGTAGCAGTCCCAGAATTTCTTGCCGACGACGTCTTTTGGCTCGATCCCGGCGGCTTCCAGAGGCGCGCGGTTGGCATCCACCAGCGTGCCATCCGGCTCAAGCACGCCGACAAAGGCGAAGAGATTGTCCAGAACGCTGCGCAGCCTCTGCTCGGCCAGGCGCTCTTCGGTGACGTCGCGGTGAACGGTGGAAACGCCGACCACCTCGCCGGATGCAGATCGAACCGGAGCCGCGGTTATTTCAATGGTCCGCAGCTCGCCCGATTTTGTCTGCCGGACAACGTCAAAATGCTTGATCTCGCTGGCGACAATCTCGGAGATATAATCCATCGCGCCCTGAGGCCATTCGGAGGGATACAACATCTCGATGGACTGGCCGAGCATTCCGCCACTGTGATGCCCGTAGAGCTTCTCGGCGGCAGGATTCCAGTTGGTGATGCGGCCCTCAAGATTGAACGCGATGACCGCATCGGGCATCGTGGCAACGATTGCCGCGAGATTTCGGGTGTTTTGCTCAGCATCGTTCAACCCGATCCGGGCGAGTTCCTGGGAAGTTATGTTGCGGTGAGTGATCAGCGCATAGCGTTCTCCGCTCAGCTCCAGCGGGACCGCCTGCAACTCGAACCAGCGCTGTTCGGACTGTGAATGGCAGGGATACTCGACGCTGAACTCATCACCACCTGCCAGCAAATGAGTAAGCCTGGCCTCGACCTGTTTGGCCAAGATATCGCCAAGCTCTGAGCTTTTGCGGCAGATCAGCAGGTAGTTTTCGCCAACATAGTGGCTGTTCGGATCGCCGCCGTTGTCGATTGCGAACTGCCGCCAGGCTTGATTGACACACTCGATCGTCCCGTCTTGCGACATGACGGCAACGCCGTCGCGCATGGCATCAATCAGTGGCTGCAACGCAGGCGCATCGGACAGCTGAATGCGCTGACTCATGTTTCAATCATCCCACCAAAGCCCTCAATAGAACTCCTATCTGGAAAGCTATAGGATCTGCAACAGCTTGACTACTGTCGCGGCGCTGACGAGGTCAATCTGCCGGGAATGGCATCAGCTCGGGAGTGTGGCGACATGTATCATTTCAAAGAACTACAGCGCTGCCCACGCGAGGCTTTCTACGTGTCTTTGACGACGCGCTGGACGACAGCACGCAGGCTCAAGCCCTGAACCACGACGGTAAAAAGAACCAGCGCATAGGTGGCCGCGAGAATGACGGACTTTTCGGGGCCCTCCGGGATTGAAAGCGCCAGAGCGATGGAAATACCGCCGCGCAGCCCTCCCCATGTCAGCACCGGAATTGTGCCGCGTGTGAAGGTGTAATTCGCACTCAAAGCAAACACCGGAATGGCCACCGCAAACAGACGCGCGCACAGGACGAGCGGTATCGCCACCAGGACCAGCCAACCGAAAGACGGGTCGAGACGCAAAACCAGCACTTCAAGCCCGATGAGAAGGAAAAGCACCGAGTTCAAGATCTCGTCGACAAGCGTCCAGAACCCGAACAGATACCGCTCTGTCTGGTCGCTCATCGCATCATGTAGACCGCGGTTGCCGATCAGGACACCGGCAACGACGACGGCAATGGGACCGCTCATATGCAGCTTGGCCGCAAGCGTATAGGTACCGGCTACCAGCGCCAGCGAGATCAGGACCTCGATCGGATAATCATCGATCGCACGCATTGCCCGGTAGGCTACGTAGCCGGTGACAAAACCGAGTACCGCGCCGCCCAATGCCTCGATGAAGAAAAGTTCGCTGACCTCGACCAAATCAATACCGCCGCCGGAGGCGCTAATTGCAGCCGCCATAAGGACGGTAAAGATCACCACGCCGACGCCATCGTTGAAGAGCGATTCACCGACCATTTCCGCCTTGAGGATTGCGGGAACATGAACCGTCTTGAGGGTGGACAGCACAGCCACCGGATCGGTCGGGCTGATCAGTGCGCCGAACACCAGGGCCCAGGAAAAAGCGATGGGAACGCCAAGCGCACCTGCCGCAAACCAGAAGCCGACGCCGACAATCCCGGTGGAGAGCAAGACCCCGACCGTTGCCATCGAGCCGACAACCCAGGCCCGGTCACGCAAGCGCTCGAGATCGACATGCAAGGCGCCCGCAAAAAGCAGAAAAGCCAGCATGCCGTCGAGCACGGTTTTCTGAAAATCGATTTCCCGGATGATCCGCGCAAGATCTTCATAGGGAAGCACCCCGGGGAAAACGAACTCAGCACCGATAAGCACGAGCGAGGCCACAAGCCCCATGACAAGCAGGCCAATCGTGTGCGGCAGCCGGATGAAACGATGATTGATCCAGGCAAATGCAGCCGTCAGAACCAGGAACATTGAAACGAGATCGTAGACTGTCAGCATGCGAGCAAGGCCTAAAAGAGAGAGTATCGCGCAGACGACCTCAAGAGCCATTTGCGGGAGCCTGAGGAATCAAGATTGAGGCTGAGACCTTAAGCAACATCTGACTGGCGCGCTTGATTAATAACAAAAGCGTTTGCGACCGATGACGTCACCAATATTCGCGCGCGCAAGGAAATGCTTTGAAATGCGGTGCGAGTACCCCCTGCAACAGGACTTCATCAACCGCAAAACGGACGAGATGTTTCAGCCTGGCAGAAACCGTCGAGCGATGTCCTGAGTGATCCTTCGTGGACGTCGGGTCACCGCATCGACGCAACACCACGAACTGCGCACTTCGGCTGCAATATCTTCACCGCGCCTGAAAATTGTCGAAAATGACGCCCGGGACCCGCGTGTTCCGGTCGCCGTCACCAGGGCCTCCACTTTGTCATCTAAAAACAGTGGCATGCGATAGGTGATCTCATGCTTGAGAGCCACCCAGAGAAGCTCTTCCTGCGCGTCAACGGGCGAGATGTTTTGCCAATAGTCGACGACGGCTTCCTGCACCCAGCGAAGGTACACGGCATTGTTGACATGACCCATGTCGTCAATGTCGCTTGGTGTGATGGATACAGGATACTCGTAAGTTGGTGCCGTTGATGTGGTCATGATGGTAAAATGGGGCCACCGGTCGCGCGATGCAATGCGCATCCCCATTGCGGGTGAAATTGCCGCGCAAACCCTTGATCGCCGTCAGCGACCAAAACGCAATTCGTGATCCATATCGAAAACTTATGGCGCTTCGGCGCACTTCTCACGGCACAATAGAAAAACGGCAATCCGCCCAGGGCAGCCGGTTACCGCATCACCGTCATCACCCAACGGATCGAGGACTGTGCTGGCCCAAGAGAAATTTCACTTTGCCGCAGCAAGGTTTCCTTAGAAGCTTCGTGTTCAAATTGATTAAAGCTTTCTTTGAATCCGAACCTGGACTTCTCTCCCCATGGAACATTACGACTTTATCGTCATCGGCAGTGGCCCTGCTGGCCGCCGGGCCGCCATTCAGGCTGCGAAATTCGGCAAGAAGGTTCTGGTGGTGGAGCGCGGCGGCCGGGTTGGCGGGGTTTCGGTTCATACAGGGACAATTCCCTCGAAGACGCTGAGGGAAACTGCGCTGAACCTTTCGGGATGGCGCGAGCGCGGGTTTTACGGCCGGTCCTACCGGGTGAAGCAGGATCTGACGGCAAATGATCTGCGCGCCCGGCTCGATATCACGCTGAACCACGAAATCGAGGTGCTTGAGCACCAGTTCGCCCGCAATCAGGTGACCACCTTGAGGGGCGATGCGCGGTTCAAGGACAAGACAACCATCGAGGTTGAGGGCGAACAGGGAGAAACCTTCGAATTCTCCGCCGATTCCATTCTGCTGGCTGTCGGCACCGTTCCGTTCCGCCCGGACTATGTGCCGTTTGATGGCAAGAGTGTCTTTGACAGTGACGGGATCCTGACGCTTGATCACCTGCCCCGTTCGATCACGGTGATCGGCGCCGGCGTCATTGGCATCGAATACGCCACGATCTTCAGCTCGCTGGATGTGCATGTGACGCTGGTCGAGCCGCGCAACACCATGCTGGACTTCATCGACCGGGAGCTGATCGACGATTTCACCCATCAGCTGAAAGACCGCGGCATGGTTCTTCGCTTTGGCAAAAAAGCGGAAAAAATCAGCAAGCTCGAAGACGGGATGTGCGAGATCCAGATGGAGGGCGGGCGCAACATCCGCTCGGAAATGGTGCTGTTTGCGGCGGGCCGCATGGGCGCCACCGCCAGCCTCAACCTTGAGGCCTGTGGCCTTGAAAGCGACGCTCGCGGGCGGATCAAGGTTGACCCGAAGTCATTCGTGACCGACGTGCCGAGCATCTATGCCGCCGGTGACGTGATCGGTTTCCCGAGCCTTGCGTCGACTTCGATGGAGCAGGGCCGCATTGCGGCATGCCATGCGCTTGGCCGACCAGCGCATGAACCGCCGAAGTTCTTCCCCTACGGGATCTACTCCGTGCCGGAAATGTCGACCATCGGCATGACCGAAGAGGAAGTTATCGAACGTGGAATTTCCTATGAATGCGGGATCGCCCGTTTCAGGGAAACGTCGCGTGGTCACATCATGGGGCTGGATACCGGGATGCTCAAATTGATCTTCTCCTTGAAGACCCGCCGGCTTCTGGGCTGTCACATCGTCGGCGAAGGCGCGACGGAACTGATCCATATCGGCCAGGCCGTGCTTAATCTCAAAGGCACACTGGAGTATTTTGTCGAGAACGCCTTCAACTATCCGACGCTTGCAGAGGCCTACAAGATTGCGGCACTGGATGCCTGGAACCGGATGCCTGTGGATTGAGATTTGGTTTATTCGAGCAGAGGTGCAGACTGCGGGTGACGGGTAGCAATAGATGCTTGATCATGGTGCCAGACCGAAATGTGGAGCGAGGAGCGGGGCAAATTGCTTTCGTCAATGGAAACGAAACGCCTGACATTGACCAAACCACGATTGGCGGATGTTCCTGACTTGTTTGAATTTCTTGGTGATCCGGCGGCAATGGTTCACACCCAATGCGACGAAAGTCCGTCAGAATGTCGTCGCAGAATTGCCGTTCATGAATGGAAAAGACGTATCAATGGATATGCGCCATGGGTGATCAAAGAAAAAAACGAAGTGAAGCCGATCGGTTGGGGTGGGCTTTACGACGATCCGTTTGATCCCGGTTGGGGTATTGAATTAGCCTACTATTTCCATCCAAAGTACTGGGGACAAGGTTATGGAAAGGAGCTGGCCGTAGCTGCGCTGGAAGTCGCGGATAAAGAACTAGCCGTTCCACTCGTGTCTGCCTTTGCCCACCCCAACAATAAGGCATCAAACAAGCTGCTCGAAAAAGTTGGATTTCGGTGGCAACACTATCTCCCGGACATGGATCGGAACCTCTATTCCCGTCAATGTCCCGACTTATGAAACAAGCGCCCAGTCCGTAGTTGCGCCGGCCTGCTACTTGGCATCCGCCTCTAACTGCACCCGGCGCAGAGGCCACGTAGCTCAACGACCGCCTTCTTCACCGTGAAGCCGTCATCCCGGGCAAGCTGGCGCAGCCGGTTTTCAAGCGCTTCGTCGGAGATTTCAGTGACCTTGCCGCAGGTTTCGCAGATGGCAAAAGCGATGGTCTGGAGGCTGTCGCAGCCGGGATGGGTGCAGGCGACGAAGGCGTTGAGGCTTTCGAGGCGGTGCACCATGCCGGTCTCGACCAGCTTGTCGAGGGCCCGGTAGACCTGCAGCGGCGCGCGGAACCCGTCATCGCGCAACTGGTCGAGAATGGTGTAGGCCGACAGCGGGCCCTCGGCGCGGGAGAGCGCGCCAAACACCAGCGACTGGTTCTTGGTCAGGT
>Ga0163215_100562_pt1 | contig 56422 bp, 58 predicted proteins | sample SynspAceP_FD_185934 | JGI IMG/M metagenome (GOLD analysis project Ga0163215, IMG submission 185934) | Saline lake microbial communities from Ace Lake in Antarctica - Synechococcus sp. Ace-P (Hybrid Assembly) | ecosystem: Environmental > Aquatic > Non-marine Saline and Alkaline > Saline | place... | reverse complement strand
AGCACGCCAAGCACGTACTCGCCCGCCAAGGCATTGTCGTCGGGTATTTGCGCACCGGTGCTCATCAATTCAGGCACTCTCTCAGTTTGATCAGACTGCGCCGCAGCCATGTTCGCATTGTGTTGAGCGGCACGGCATACTGCTCCGCCAGCTCCTGATAACTCAAGCCCTCCATATAGGCCGCCACCACCGCGGCAGCCTTGTCCGCTTCCAGCTCCCCGAGGCAGCCCTCGATACGCCGGCTTTCACCGCTCTGAACGGCCCGCGCCTCCGGGTCCGGCGCAGAATCGGCGACATCGGGCGCGTCATCATACTCCAGCGCCGCGGGCTGACGAGCCCGGATCAGGTCAATCGCCTGATTGCGGGCGATGGTGACGAGCCAGGCCATGGCAGACGCCTGGCCGACCCGAAAGCTTCCGGCACGCCGCCAGATCCGAACGTATACCTCCTGCACAGCATCTTCGGCCTGTGCCCTGTCCTTGAGAATACGGAGCGTAACGCCAAAAAGTTTCGCACTTGTCTGCGAATAAAGCGCGGAGAAAGCCACGCGGTCGCCCAGCGCAATGCGCGCAATCAATCCAGAGAGTTCATCTTGGCTCATGATGGGATCGGCTTCTCCGTTCATTCGGTCTTAGCATCGATTTTTACGCTGCTGGCACCCTTTACGGCAAAATTCTCCGATTGGATGTCACAATCATTGATGCGGGGACGGATTGCCGCTAAACAGCGCCGGACCTTTTGCCTCTTGTGCTCATACGAACCGGGACGCCACACCAATGTCTGACACTTCAAGCGACGATGCCGCAACCCAGGCCCGCCTGCTCGCAGAGGCGCTGCCTTTCATGCAGCGCTATGAGAACAAGACCGTGGTGGTCAAATATGGCGGCCACGCCATGGGCGACGCGGCGCTGGGCAAAGCCTTTGCCCAGGACATCGCCCTGCTCAAGCAATCGGGCGTCAATCCAATCGTGGTGCATGGCGGCGGCCCGCAGATCGGCGCCATGCTGGCCAAGATGGGGATCGAATCCAGGTTCGAAGGCGGATTGCGGGTCACCGATGAACAGACAGTCGAGATCGTCGAGATGGTGCTGGCCGGGTCGATCAACAAGGAAATCGTCGCGCTGATCAATGCCGAGGGCGAATGGGCCATCGGCCTGTGCGGTAAGGACGGCAACATGGTCTATGCCGAAAAGGCGCACAAGACCTTCACCGACCCCGATTCCAACATCGAGCGTGTGCTCGATCTGGGCTTTGTCGGCGAGCCGGTGGAAGTCGACCGCACGCTGCTCGATCTGCTGGCCAAATCGGAAATGATTCCGGTGCTGGCGCCGGTCGCCCCGGGCCGCGACGGCCACACCTACAACATCAATGCCGACACCTTCGCCGGCGCCATTGCCGGTGCAGTGGAGGCCTCGCGGTTGTTGTTCCTGACCGATGTGCCCGGCGTTCTCGACAAGGACAAGAAGCTGATTGACGAGCTGACTGTCAGCCAAGCCCGGGCCTTGATTGCCGACGGGACAATTTCGGGCGGCATGATTCCGAAGGTAGAGACCTGCATCGAAGCGATTGATCGCGGCGTCAAGGGCGTGGTCATCCTCAACGGCAAGACCCCGCACGCGGTGCTGCTGGAACTGTTTACTGCTCACGGCGCGGGTACTTTGCTGGTTCCCTGAAAAGCGACGGCCTGCGGCCATCAACGGCATGAATGTCGCCATGCAGCTGTTTGAAGATCAGGATGCGTTAAAAGCCTGACTGGCAGCTATCTGCAGGTGTTTTGCGCAGAGTCGCATCGAGTCCCGCTTACCGCTTTACCGATCCTACCGGGTGTCACCCCGAGGATAGTGTCACCCAGACCGGTGCCAAACCGCCTGGATTGCGCTTCAAATGTATCGCGTGCTTTCGGGTCGATGATTGATATCGGGGCGGAAATTGCCATGCCTGCGGCCGAGCCCACGGTGTTGGAAACAGACATCGCCGTGGCGCCCAGCTCGGCACCCAGGCCGAGATCCTGATCGGTAACGGTTTGACCATCGATCAACCGCTGCCCCAGCAATTTCACGACTTCCGGACTTTCGGCGAATTTCGAATGGTTGAGCCGGTCTCCACCCTGCAGCGCTGAAAGATCAAGAACCGTGATCCCTCCCTGTTCAAGTTCATTGCGATAGACCGGATTGTTGATGTCGATCTGGCCAAGCCTGTCGACATTGCCGGAGATTCTGCGTGACAGCGTCAATGCGCGGTCATCCCTGGAGACAAACACGGTAAACTTCGGCCGCTTCGGTCCCATATCGGCAATCTGCTGGCGGAAGACATCCACATCAAGATCGGGCGACGCCAGGATGACATTGCTGATCTTGGAAGGCACCCCGTCGTTACGGATCGCCATCTGACGCAAAGCCTCCACTGTCAGCCAGGTGCCCATCGAGTGGGCCAAAATGGTGATGTCCTTGATTTCCGACGCCGTGGAAGCCCCGGTCAAAAGCGCTTCCAGCGCCGAGCGGGAATAGTTCGTGCTTTCCTTGTCATAACCGTAATCGAAGACAGAGCCACGCGACGGCCAGGTGAACATCACCGGAGTGGCGTCAGTCTTGCTGTCATGGGCAATCTGGGCAAAGCGGTAAACCGCGCTTTCATAGCGGGTGTTGAAACCATGCACGAAGATCAGCAGCCGGCCGGATGGCGACTTGTTGTGCTCGTACCACGCCCTCACATCCTCGACCGAGGTAAACTGGCTTGCCGACAAGGTGGCAAATTCGCGGGACGGATCAGGTGGCAATTTCTTTGGCCACTGGACCTCACCAATCTTGCGCGTGCTCTCAGGCGGAATTGAAACCACCAGTTCATTGAAATCGATCTGGTTTCCGCGCTCGCCGCTGTAGAGCAGACCCGGATTGTCAGATGCCGCGCGCGTGGTGGCGACCAAGATCGACACTTCTGTCGCATCTGCCGAGGTCTGGGCGACTGGAGCCAGCACACCTTCCGGCGGGCTGGCGCACCCGGCCAGAAACAGCGCAAACACGACCGCGCCTGACCGAGGCCGGATCCGAGCATTCAAGGCCTGCATAAACATCACTGGGGCATGCAGGGCGAGCATAAGCAATCCATTCGGGAAAGACATAATATCCGTCGCACCTCAGGTGCACTGATTATCCTTCATGGCGTTCATATCAGCAGAAGAACAAGTATCCCTGCGACAATCAAGATGCAGCCGAAGATCTCAAGCTTGTTGACGTGTTCCCGGAATATTAGCACTGACGAGGCAAATGTGAAAATCATTTCCACCTGCGCCAAAGCTTTGACCGCAGCCGCGGTTTGCAGCGTCATCGCCATGAACCAGCCGAATGACGCGGTGGCTCCAACCAGACCGACCAGCAGCGAAATTTTCCACGCGGCGCGGATCCTGCCCAGTTCACCCGGGGATTTGAACCACATCCAGACCAGCATGATAAAAGTCTGCAGCACAATAGCAGCCAGCAAGGTGACGGCCGCCTGCATCATGAAATTCGGCCCGGCCAGCGAAAGTGACGCGCCGCGATAGCTGACGGCGGCAATACCGAAGAAGGTTCCGGAGGCCAGTCCCAGAGCCGAAGTGCGAGAAAACACCGACCGGAACAAGGCCGAGGCACCTGATGCCGAGCGGGCAACGGAGATCAGCACAACGCCAACCAGGCTGATGGCAATGGCGGTCAAAGTGCCTGCGCCAAGCCTGTCGCCGAGGAAAATCAGGCCGAACAATGCGGCCTGCGCCGGTTCGGTGCGGGAATAGGCGGTGCCGACGGTGAAATTGCGATGACCAAACATCTGGATCAGCAAAGCCTGAGCCGTAATCTGCGCAATCGCGGCCAGTGTAACCCAGCCCAAGAATACAGGATTTGGCCGGGGCACAGGAAAGCCCATGCCAAAAGCGAGCAGGCCGACGAAGACAAGCGCGAACGGCACACCAAAGCCGAAACGCACAAAGGTCGCGCCGCTGGTGCCCATCACACCCTTGAGATGCTTCTGCAGGACCGAACGGATGTTCTGCAGAAACGCCGCGGCAATGGTGATGAGGACCCAGGTTTCCATTTTGACGGGGCATATCCTGTTTCATGGTGCGAACGCGACATGGCCCGCCCTCTGAAAGATCGAAGCCGGGCCAGTCGATGTAATTTCAGCGGTTTAACAGCCCAACGCGCTCAGCGACAAGCCCGATGCAGGCCAAATACGAGAGCCCGGGAACAAGGCGCTACGCTGCGCGGGGCTGCTCGCTGCCTATGAAAACCATATTTCGGCCATTTCGCTTTGCCTCATAGAGCTGGCTATCGGCTGCACGCATGATTTCCTTGCTGCGCGACTGGGGCCCGAACGCTGCTCCGCCGACACTGACAGTCACTTTCAACTGCTCACCTTCCGCAGTGGTGAAAGACATGTGTTCGACATTCGTTCGGACGCGCTCGGCGATCATCACAGCATCTTCCCTGCTGGCTCCACAAAGGATGACGGCGAATTCTTCGCCGCCAACTCTCGCGCCGAAGTCAGTGGCCCGTATCGATTGGGATATCGCATTTGCCACCGCAAACAGGGCACGGTCACCGGCATCATGCCCATATGCATCATTAATCTGCTTGAACCTGTCGGCATCAATCATCAGCAGAAAACCTTGATCTGAAAGCCGTTTGGCTTCGGACAGACGTTCAAGGAATGCGTCACGGTTGGCAAGGCCAGTCATGCTGTCGTGGCTGGCCCTGTGCTCCAGATCCATATGCGCAGCCTTGAGCTTGGCATGCATTTCAAAGAGGCTCTGATGGGCTCCACTGAGTTCGTTGTGCGCGGCCTCAAGTTCCATGGTTTGCCGGTAAAACAAATAGGCCGCCAGCGCCGTCACCGCCAACGGGCAAGCTCCCGCTATAAAGAGCGCCAGCGGCACCGGCGCCGTTCTGCCGACCATCCACATAATGAGGCTTGTCGTCAGCAACGAAAGGACGACCGCTACAATGGTCACCAAAATAATCTTCTTGGTCATGGCGCGGGGAACTGTCGGCGAAAAGCCGGTACTCTGCATGGTCAACGCATCCTGAAATCAACTGCAGAATTCGCAAAATCAGCCTCGATTTGAGGCGAAAATCATGCGGCAGCTTAAAAGTGGTAAAATGTCCTCTGTGCATTTATTTGGTAGCACAGTTCGTCAGTCGCGCATTGAGTCGCAGGATAGTTTTGACAGCGGGTATACAGAGTAGGTAAATCTGCCGTTTACAATTGACGCCGGTGTTCCATGTTGAACCACACCGGCTATTTCAACGACAGGACAGAGGTTTTGATGCCCCATAAATCGGCTTTGCCCGATCCTTCCGCCTTCGCTCATGTGACCGAATGGGTGTTTGATCTCGATAACACGCTCTACCCGCGTCACACCGATCTGTTCTCGCAGATCGACAAGAAAATGACCGCTTATGTCCGCGATCTACTCGACCTTGATCATGACGCGGCGCGTGGCATTCAGAAAAAATATTACCGGGAACACGGCACCACGCTGCAGGGTCTGATGCTGCATCACGGCATCGATCCGAATGACTTCCTCGAAAAAGTCCATGACATCGATTATTCCTGGGTGAAACCCGATCTGGCGCTTGGAGAGGCAATCAAGGCGCTGCCGGGCCGCAAGTTCATTTTTACCAATGGCGATACGCCACATGCCCAACGAACGGCACAGGCACTGGGGATTCTCGATCATTTCGATGACATCTTCGATATTGTCGCGGCCGACCTGATGCCCAAACCGGCAGCAGAAACCTATGACCGGTTCCTCGCCAAGCATGGTGTGCACAAGGACAAGGCGGCGATGTTCGAGGACCTGCCGCGCAATCTGCTCGCCCCGCATGCGCTGGGAATGCGAACCGTGCTGATCGTGCCGAATAATCTCGACGTGGTTCTGGACGAAGTCTGGGAACACGAAGGCAAGGATGGTGACCATATAGATCATGTTACAGACGACCTGACGGCTTTTCTGAGCGCCGCGCTTGCGTGAACAGAAGGCCTGCGCTTGGGGGCCAAACAGGCCTCCGAGCGGCTGTTTGCGCAAACCTTTCCAATATTTAATCTACATTACAGGGCTTTAAGTGGTGGTTACGGGGCGCAGCGACCACATTGTGGAGGCAGACAACAGCTGCCCTCCCAGTTAAAGGACCTCCCCATGAAGAAGACAATTCTCGCCACCCTCGCCGCAGCCCTGATCGCCTCAGTTGCCGTTCCTGCAATGGCAGCACAAGACAAGGGCGATGGCGCTCGGCACGGCCCACGCATCGAACGTCTGATGGAACGGTTTGACGCCGACGGCGACGGTGCTGTCGTGCTCGAAGAAGTCTCGGCGCATCGCCTCGAGATGTTTGAAAGCGCCGACGCCGACAATTCAGGTTCGTTGAGCAAGGACGAGCTCAAGGCCTTTGGCGACATGCGCAAGGAGATGCAAAAGCAGAACCGCGAAGAACGCCGCGCTGAGCGCCAATCCATGAAAGATGGGGCCGCTGAAGATGGCGCCATGAAGGATGGCAAAAAGATGGGCAAGCATGGTGATCGCGACGGCAAGATGGGCAAGCGCGGCGACCGCGATGGCAAGATGGCCGGCAAGCATGATGGCAAACGTGATGGTGAAGGCAAGCGTGGCGGCGAAGGCCGTGGCGGCATGAAACTCGAGCGTCTCGACACTGACAAGAACGGTGAGATCAGCCTCGAGGAATTCGCAGCAGTCGACGCCAAAATGTTCGACCGTTTCGACCGCAACGGCGACAAGAAGATCGATATCACCGACTTCGACCGCAAGGGCGCCGACAACAACTGATCCAACGGGATCACCTGCAAGAAACTCCAGGCCGGATTACGATCCGGCCTGGTTTTTTATGAAGACACGGGAATTTCGTAATGTTTGGCGATGACTGACCAGGCTTCATCGGCGGTGTCGACAAAGTTGAGCAGATCCAGATCGCCGGGCGAAATGGTGCCAAAATCAGCCAGTGCCTGGAAATCGATGATCGAGTTCCAGAACTCAGATCCAAACAGGATCAGCGGCACATGCTCCATACGGCCGGTCTGGATCAGTGTCAGCGATTCAAACAGCTCGTCCATGGTTCCAAAACCACCAGGGAAAAGAGTGATCGCCTTGGCGCGCATCAGGAAATGCATCTTGCGGATGGCGAAGTAGTGAAAATTCAGGCTGAGCTCCGGCGTCACATATTCATTGGGCGCCTGCTCATGCGGCAATACGACATTGAGCCCGATCGAGGCCGCGCCAACATCATGCGCGCCGCGGTTGCCAGCTTCCATCACCCCCGGACCGCCACCGGTGCAGACGACATATTCCTGCCCGTTGGTCTCCAGTGAATGGGTCGAGCATATCCGGGCAAATGCGCGCGCTTCATCATAGTAACGCGACGCGGCTGTGAGGCTCTTAGCCTGGGTCTCATTCTTGGCCGCCCATGGTTCCTTGCCCGGCTCGGGAATGCGGGCCCCGCCAAACATCACCACGGTCGAGCGGATACCGGCCTCCATGAGAACCATTTCCGGCTTGAGCAATTCCAGCTGCAGGCGAACCGGCCGGAGTTCTTCGCGACAGAGAAAATCCTCGTCGGCATAGGCCAACCGATAGGCTGGCGACATGCTTTGAGGGGTCTTGGGCTGGCGATCGGCGCGTAGTTTGTCCTGACGGCTGTCGGCTAGCGGATCCCAGACCTGATTTGTACGCTTGGCATTCATCTGCAAATTCCCGTTTGGCATTGGCGAACAGACCGGATTTGACCCCGCGCCCAGCCTCGCTTAGGAGATGTGCAACGGCGCTGACGGTCCGGCTTATTAATGTCAGGACCACTCACACTAGACGTTGAACCTTAAGGAATCGCCACGATGAAACATGATATGGCCGCCCTCGCCAGCACGATCGAAACTGCCTTCGATGACCGTGACAACGTGTCCACCGCAACCCGCGGCGAGGTACGCGATGCAGTCGAAACATCACTCAACCTGCTTGATCGCGGCGAAGCCCGCGTCGCCGAGCGCGGCGATGACGGTGAGTGGACGGTCAACCAGTGGCTCAAGAAAGCGGTCCTGCTGTCGTTCCGGCTAAATCCGATGGAGATCATCAAGGGTGGTCCTGGAGATGCTGTCTGGTGGGACAAGGTGCCATCGAAGTTCGACGGTTGGAGCGCCAATGAATTCGAACGTTCGGGTTTCCGCGCGGTTCCCGGTTCGATCGTCCGACGCGGCGCGTTCATCGGCAAGAACGTCGTGCTGATGCCGTCCTTTGTCAATCTCGGCGCCTATGTCGATGAAGGCACGATGGTTGACGGCTGGGCGACGGTTGGCTCCTGCGCGCAGATCGGCAAGAATGTGCATCTGTCGGGCGGCGTCGGCATTGGCGGCGTTCTTGAGCCATTGCAGGCCGGACCAACCATCATCGAGGACAATTGCTTTATCGGCGCGCGTTCGGAAGTGGTCGAAGGCTGCATCATCCGCGAGGGCGCAGTGCTCGGTATGGGCGTTTACATCGGCAAGTCGACCCGTATCGTCAACCGGATGACCGGCGAGATCAGCTATGGCGAAGTGCCTCCCTATTCTGTCGTCGTTGCCGGTTCGATGCCGACATCGGGCACAATGGGCAATGGCGCGGCCGCGCCAAATCTCTATTGCGCGGTGATCGTCAAGATCGTCGATGCGCAGACCCGGTCCAAGACCGGCATCAACGAACTGCTCAGGGACTAAGACCCTCATGGCACGGCGGCCCGGCTCAGGAATGCGTTGGCTTTTGTTCGGCATTTCCGGCCGGCTGTCGCGCCGGGCCTATGCTTGGGCCATGCTGTTCTGGATGGCCGTGGTCTCAATCCCGATATCGGCTGCGGTTCGCGCCGAACCCGACAGCAGCACAATGACCATGGCTGGCTTTGGCATCATTTTCACTTTCCTGCCGGCGGCCTGGTCGATCGCGGTGATGAGCATCAAACGGCTGCATGACGCGGGCCTGCCAGGCATTTTGGTCGGCGTTCTGGTCATCCCCGCAGCCTCATTTTTCATGCTTCTGATCATCATGCTGTGGCCGTCGACCAAAGGTCCGAACAAGCACGGACCGGCGGCGGATCAGCCGGGATACTGAACGGACATATTCGACTGTCCCCGACAGTCGACAGTACCGGGGCAATCGGCTAATCACGAAGCATGAAACTTACTGATCCTGCACAAACACTTGCCGCTTTAATCCGCTGCCCCTCAGTCACACCCGAGGATGGTGGCGCATTGACAACACTCGGTGCGATGCTGGCGGAGCTCGGCTTTTCCAATGACCGGGTGACCTTCTCCGATACCGGAACGCCGGATGTCGAAAATCTCTACTCCCGGCTGGGATCAAGCGGACCGCATCTGATGTTTGCCGGTCACACCGACGTGGTGCCGGTTGGTGACGCAGGCGCCTGGACGCAAGATCCATTCACGGCAGAAATCGTTGACGGCGAAATGTATGGCCGCGGTGCTGTCGACATGAAAGGGGGCATTGCCTGTTTTGTCTCGGCCCTGGCGCGGCTGATCGAGCGCAAGGGCGTTCCTGAAGGTTCAGTGTCACTGCTGATTACCGGCGACGAGGAAGGGCCCTCGGTCAACGGAACAGAAAAACTGCTCGCCTATGCGAAGGCAAAAGGCGAAAGCTGGGACGCTGCGGTCGTCGGAGAGCCGACCAATCCGAACCAGATGGGAGACATGATCAAGATCGGCAGGCGCGGCTCGCTGTCTGGCACGCTGAGAGTGGACGGTGTTCAGGGGCATGTCGCCTATCCGCATCTTGCCGACAATCCGCTCCCTGGGCTGATTACGCTGGCGGGCGCATTGCTTGATCCGCCGCTTGATGCCGGCAATGAACGGTTTCCGCCCTCCAATCTCGAAATCACCAGCATCGACACAGGCAACACGGCCACCAATGTTATTCCGGCCCACACGACTGCCCGGTTCAACATCCGCTTCAACGACATCTGGACTGCCGAGACACTGGCGGATGAGTTGCGCGGACGGCTGGAGCGGGCAGCCAACGAAACCGGGTTACGGGCCGGACGCGATCGGCTGCGCTACAGCGTAGAATTTGACGACCGGTCCTCCCCGTCTTTCCTGACCCGGGATAACGCCCTGATTGAAGCGCTTTCGGCAGCTGTAGCCGAGGCGACCGGGAAGACACCGGCCCTCTCGACCACCGGCGGCACATCGGATGCGCGCTTCATCAAGAACTATTGCCCGGTCGTCGAGTTCGGCCTTGTCGGGAAAACCATGCACATGGTCGATGAGCGTGTTGCGCTCAGCGATCTTGAGAGCCTCACCGGCATCTACGAGCTGTTTCTTCAACGCTGGTTCACCAATGCGGGGGCTCGCTGATTTTGGCAGGTGGTGTCGTCCCATCCCGGCTGGAGGCCGGCCGGTCACTGGCAGGGCTTTTTTACCTGATCCTGAAAAACCGCGACGGGCTGCGTCTGTTCGACATTTCTCCGGATGGCTTCTGGCGATCCTTCGGAGCGTTTTTCTGGGCCTGGCCGGTGCAGTGTTTTTTGTGGACCGGATTATGGCGCGCGGTGCCCGAAACCAGGCCTGAAACGGCCGCTGAGACTTTCAGGTTCTTTTTTGTCTCAAGCAGTTTCGACGTGGCCGCCTGGGTGTTGCCGGCACTGCTTCTACTGGTGGTGTGCCAGCTGTTTGGCCTTTCCGGAAAATTCTCCCGGCTGGTGGTCGTCAACAACTGGTTCGGCCTTCTGTCAGCCTATATCGGTTTTTTTCCAGCGGCTCTGCGCTATCTGATGCCGGTGTCCGACACCGCGAACGCCTTCATTTCACTGGCAGTCTACGTGGTGGTCATCTGGCTGTATTTTCGTGTGATCAGGATCACGATTGGCGGAGACCTGATGATAACGATCTTCATTACCATGATGATGGTGATGACAGGATTGACGATCTCGGAACTCGCCTTCGGCGCACTCAGTTCCTCCTGATCGAATTCATCCCTGTCCGGAGCCGCTCTCAGGCTGTGCTTTCAAAAGGCAACAGCCATCCCCTGCGCGTTCACTCGAACGCATGAGGGATGGCTGGAATACAACAACCGGTCGCTTAACTATCAGGCGGCGAGTTCGTCCTCCGCGGCTGAAAACAGCACATCAAGGTCAAGATAGCAGATCATCTGCTTGTCGACCGGAATGATCGCCTTGGTCAGCGCGCGCTCGGCGGCTGGCATTACATCAGGCGCGGGCTGCAATTCGTCGAGGTTGACGGTGATCATGTCAGAGACATTTTCCACCAGCAAACCGACCAGCTTGCCGGCAATCATGGTGACAATGATGGCGGACCGCTCGGTGGCATTGATCGGCGGCAGGCCGAGACGGATGGCCATGTCGATCACCGGGATAACCGATCCGCGCAGATTGATCACGCCAAGGACATGTGGAGGCGTGTGCGGCAAGGTCGTGGATGGCGCCCAGCCGCGGATTTCGCGAACCGACATGATGTTCACGCAAAACACCTGCTTGCCCAAATGGAACGAGATAATCTCAAGATAGCCGCTGTTGGCCACATTGTTGTTTGCGGTGTCTTGCATCAAAATTCCTCCCAGTCGTCCTGTGACGCTGCGGTTGAGTTGTTGGATTTACCAGCGCCAAAGGCACGGGCAACAGAGTTCAGCATATTTCGGGCCGGCGACTGAACGGGACGGGTGCTTGCCGTCGAGCCATCGATCGCGTGGACTGCGCTTTTGGCTTGCCCGGCCGGGTTCGGTTTTGCCGGAGCTGTATTTGCGGTCTGATTGGCAGCGCCGGGCATCGTTGCCAGGACCGGGACAGAAACCGGACGATTGCCGGACAACGAGAACTGACGCACCAGGCTATCAAGCGACGCCGCGCCGCTCGTAAGCCGGTGGGTAACGGCGGTTGTTTCCTCAACCATGGCGGCGTTTTGCTGGGTCACCTGATCCATCTGATTGACCGCAGTATTGATCTCCGCCAGACCAGTGGCCTGTTCGCGGGCCGCCGTTGCAATCGAATTGATCTGATCGTTAATCGCGGTGACGTGCTCGGCGATCAGGCCAAGTGCCTCGCCGGTCTCGCGGACCAAAATCACGCCGGATTTGACCTCGACGCCAGATTTAGTAATCAAGCCCTTGATGTCCTTGGCGGCCGTCGCCGAACGTTGGGCCAGTTCCCGAACTTCTTGGGCGACCACCGCAAAGCCTTTTCCGGCTTCGCCCGCACGTGCTGCCTCAACGCCGGCGTTGAGCGCCAGCAGGTTGGTCTGGAATGCGATTTCGTCAATTACGTTGATGATTTTCGAGATTTCAACGGAGGCGCCTTCAATGCGGCCCATGGCGTCGATTGCCTCGGCCACCACCTTGCTTGACTTGTCGGTCGACTGCTTTGCCTCAGCAACCTTGCTGGTTGCCTCGTCGGCCCGCTGGGACGAGCTTTTGACCGTGGCCGTTATCTCATCAAGCGCTGCGGAGGTCTCTTCCAGCGAGGCAGCCTGTTGCTCCGTGCGCCGCGACAGGTCATCGGCGGCTGCCCGAAGTTCGCCGGTATCGCCGTTGATGCCCATAATGTTTTCACTCACGTCGCTGAGCGTTTCATTGAGCTTTTCAACAGACGCGTTGAAATCGATCCGCAGTCTGTCGAGGCTTTCAATAAAGGGGCGGTCAAGGCGAATCGTCAGGTCACCTTCCGACAGCTTGTGCAGACCGTCTGCCAGGGAATCGACGGCCTGTTGCATCAACGCGGTTTCCTCGGCCTTGGCCGCTTCACGATCCTGGCGTCTACGTTCGGTCTGTGAACGGTTCTCGTCAGCCTCGCGCTCCAGATCGACTTTCTCGATTGCCGCATTGCGGAAAATGGCAACGGAACGGACCATCTCGCCGATCTCGTCCTTGCGCGTTTCGCCAGCCAGTTCGATCGTTGTGTCGCCTTCCGCAAGGCGGCGCATGTTTTCCACCAGTGCTTCAATCGGCTTGGTCATCGAACGCGAGAACCAGGTGCTGACGGCAATGGCGCCAAGCAGAAGCAGAAGGGCGACGCCAAGAATAGCGTTGCGCATCATAACCATGCTGGCGCCGGCCTCGCTCTTGTCGATCAGCGCTGCGACGGTCCAGTCGGCACCGTCGAATGCGACGCCGGTCATGGCGACGTCGGCTTCCATATTCCGATAGCCCTCATAGGTGCCGAACACCACGTCGGCGCCGTGTGCATCTGCCTGAAGGTCCGTGTCTATCCGAACGGCAAGCCTGTCAGGTTCCGGCGTCCGTATCGAATCGCTGATCAGGTAGCCGTCAGCATTGAGCAGAACGGTTTCGCCGGTCTCACCGAGACCAGCGGTGTTGGACATGATGTCTGCAATCTTGCCGCTGGGTACGCGAATGATGATGACGCCGACCATGCCCATTGGCGAATTCAGGGCGTGCCCCATGAATGCCGCCGGGGTGCCGTTGGCACCCGCATAGGCCGCATAATCGGAAAATACTGTCTTTTCCAATTCGTTGGGACCAACAATGCCTTCGTAGACCTTTCCAATCCCGGTATCTTTCCAGGCGTCGGACCGGAGATTGCTGGCATAATCATTGTTCTTGTTGACCGAGTAGAGGACGTTGCCATTCATATCGACCAGGAAAAAATCCTCCCAGCCGCGGTTCTCCGCCATCCCGCGCAACACAGGGTGGTTGCGCTCATGGGTCTGGTCATAGGAGCTGATCTTGGCGGCGTCCGGCTTCTGAGCCGTGTCCAGCTTTTGACGCTCGCCTTCGGGAAACGGATTTTCAGTGATGTAGCGCTTTTTCAGCTCGTCGGTGACGTCTCCGCCAAGAAAGCCCCAATCGTACTTGAAGCCTTCCAGAGCGATGCGCATCAGATTGTTCTGCGAAGTTGCCGTCAAATCCTGCTGCAGATTGGCAAGAAAAGTCTCGAGCTGATTGCGCCGGCCGTCAACGACTGCCTCAAGCTTCTCAACGATTTTTTCATTCACTGCACTGGAGCCTATCTGGAGGCTCACAACGCTCGAGACGCCGATGGAGATGATTGTCAACAAAGCGGCTGCGAGCGGCAGTTTACGAGAAATACGCATCAAGGATCCCGGAACTTGAGAAAATTCGTCAACATGCCTTGCTAAATCCAAGACGTCCAGAACGGCATCATGCGGTCCACGCGAACGTGGCTACTGGGCAAATAAGCATTCCGTGATTTGCGTTACCTTTCTGTTAAATTTTGGTAGTAAACTTTCAATTATCAGCCTGCTTTGAGATTAAATCACACCGATTGGCCCTGCAAATGCACCAGGAGCAGACAAAGCGCGGATCTGTCTGCAGGCCGGTCAACCAAGCACCTTGTCTGCTACTGATGCATTTGCAGGGCCCAATAGGAAACCGGTGCAGAAATCGCAATTTCTCGGTGTAGATTGCAACAGACGGACGGTAGGGCACTGTATGAAAATGCCCGAAGTCAAACAACGCACAGACGATCAGGAATCTGAATACTCGACGGCGCGGAAATACAGCCCCCAGGGGGCGGCCACAGGCCCGCAGGCCTTGCGGTCCCTGGCTGCCAGCGCCGCCTCGACATCGGAGGCCGACCATTTGCCCGCTCCCACCAGTCGCAGCGTGCCGGCGAAGGAGCGGATCTGGTTGTGCAGGAAACTACGCGCCGAGGCATGGATCTCTATCAGCCCGTCGGTTGCGCCGGCAACAACATCAAGACGATCAAGGTTGCGCACCGGTGAGTTTGCCTGGCAATTCGTCGACCGGAAGGTGGTGAAATCATGCCGTCCGACAAGGCACTGCGCCGCCTCATGCATTGCCGCCACCTCCAGCGGTTTGGAGGACCACAGTGCTCTGTTTACATCCAGCACCAGAGGCGTTCGGCGGCAGATGATGCGGTAGATATAGTGCCGTTTCAGCGCGGAGAACCGGGCATCGAAGCCGTCGTCCACCTGGCGTGCGGAGATGATCGCCACCCGTTCCCCGGCCGTTTGCAAATAGGCGTTGACGGCATCGCGCACGGTGTCATCCGGCCAGGCCTTCTCTAGATCGACATGGCCGACCTGTCCGAGCGCATGCACGCCGGCATCAGTTCGCCCGGCGCCGCGGACGACGACAGTTTCGCCGCAAAATTTGAGAAAAGCGGTTTCAAGGGCCTGTTGAATCGAGTGGTGATTGTCCTGCCGCTGCCAGCCGGCATAGCCAGTTCCGTCATATTCGATCTCGAGCCGGTAGCGCGGCATCAGCCGATCACCGTGCCGGGAGCAACCGGCGTTCCGCGCAGGAAGTCTTTGGCTGCGAGCGGCTTGCCGCCAGCCTTCTGCAAGCTGAGCAGCCGCACGGCGCCCTCGCCGCAGGCAATCGTCAATTCTCCGTCAAGCACGGTACCGGGCGCTTCACCTTTAGTGGCCACGTCCACCACGGCCGTTGAAAGCAGCTTGACGCGTTCAGCCCGGTCATCGGTTTGCAACTCGAACCAGGCTCCGGGTGATGGCGCCAGTCCACGCACATGATCATGCACCTGCTGCGCCGTCCTGGAGAAGTCGACCCTGGTTTCGGTTTTGCTGATCTTTGCAGCATAGGTCACGCCATCTTCGGACTGCGATGTGACTGGCAAGCCACCCGTTTCCAGACGCGTCATGGCATCAACCATCAACCGCGCCGTCATGGCGGCGAGCAGATCGTGCAATTGCCCGGTTGTCATGTCGCGAGAAATCTCGACGGTTTCGGTCAGCGCCACCGGACCGGTGTCGAGCCCCTCATCCATTTTCATGATCATCACGCCGGTCTCGGCGTCACCGGCCATGATCGCGCGCTGAATCGGCGCCGCACCGCGCCAGCGTGGCAACAACGAGGCATGACCGTTCCAGGCGCCAAGGCGCGGGGCATCGAGAATGGTCTTGGGCAGGATCAGGCCGTAGGCGACGACCACTGCCGCGTCTGCATTGAGCGCCCGGAATGCCGCTTGCTGTTCTTCGTTCTTCAGGCTTTTCGGCGTGAAAACCGGGATATCCAGGCTCTCAGCGGTGCGATGGACCGGTGACGGCAGCACTTCCAGCCCGCGACGTCCTGCCGGTCGTGGGGGCTGCGAATAAACCGCGACGATCTCGTGACCGGCCGCATGCAACGCTTTCAGCGTCGGCGCCGCGTAATCGGGCGTTCCCATGAAAATGATGCGCATAGCGGTTCCTCAAAACACATTCGCGGCAGGCGAACGACCGCCAAACGGCATTTTTGAAGCCTGAACTCAGGCCGTCACGCGCGATTTGGCGAGCTTGGTGAACTTGCGCACCACGATGTCGCGCTTGAGTTTGGAAATATGATCGATGAACAGGACACCATTGAGATGGTCCATTTCGTGCTGCAGGCATGTGGCGAGCAGGCCGTCGGCCTCTGTCACCTGCTGCTTGCCGTCGCGGTCAAGATGCTTGACGGTGATGGTCCCGGGCCGCTCGACTTCGGCATAATAGTCCGGGATCGAAAGGCAGCCCTCTTCATAGATGCTGGTGTCGTCCCCGGTCGCTACCAGCTCCGGGTTGATGAACACCTGCGGACTGGGCTCCTCGTCCTTGCCGGCGATGTCAATCACCAGCAGGCGGCGCGGCACGCCGACCTGTATCGCTGCCAGGCCAATACCCGGCGCGTCATACATGGTTTCGAGCATATCATCGATGAAGCTCTTCATTTCCGAATCGACACGCTCCACCGCCAAGCTTTGCTGGCGGAGGACGGGGTCGGGCAAGTAGATGATCGGCTTGATGGTCATAGCGGTGAAATAGTCATTGATCCGCGCGGCGTCAATCATCTGCGGCAGAGAGACACCCCGCGTGTTCATGCTTTGATCTGACAAAAGCAGGAGAATCAGCTAGGCCATGCCTATGCAAACCGGTGCCGCGCTCTTTTCCACCCCGCTTTTCGAGTTCAATGGCCAGATGGTCACGCTGGGCCAGACCCTGCTTGCCGCACTCGCTGTGCTGGTGCTTGTTGCGATCTGGGTGGCTCTTTCCCTGACGCGCGCCAGCCGCAAACGCGCCCGGGCGGAAGCCGACTCTTCGGCGCGAGCGGAACAGGCAGAGGCCCGGCTCGCCGAGATCCTCAAGGCGCAATCCGAAATGCAGGGGCGCATGGGCGCGATGGCGGACTTGTTCGGCGCACGCCAGGCCGAACTCAACCAGTCGATCGGCCAGCGGATTGACGGCATGACCCAGCGGTTGGGATCCTCGATCACCGAGCAGACCAAGTCTACACACGAAAACCTGTCCAAACTGCAGGAACGGCTGGCGGTGATTGATACGGCACAGAACAATATCCAGTCGCTGGCGCGCGACGTCGTCGGATTGCAGGCGATCCTGTCCAACAAGCAAACCCGCGGCGCTTTTGGTCAATCGCGGATGGAAACCATCATTCAGGACGGGCTGCCGTTTGGTGCCTTCAGTTTTCAGCCGACGCTGTCGAACGGTATGCGACCGGATTGCACCATCGCCATGCCGAATGGCGCACCGGATCTTGTCATCGACGCCAAGTTCCCGCTGGAAGCCTGGAACGCCATGCGGGCGGCGGAGACCAAGGGCAGCGGTGAACAAGCCGCCCAGAGCGCGCAGCAGCGCTTCCGCCGCGACATCGAGGTGCATATTCGTGACATCTCGGACAAATACCTGATCGGCGGAGAAACCCAGGACACGGCGTTTTTGTTTGTTCCGTCGGAATCGATCTTCGCCGAGATCCACGAAAATTTCGAAGCAATCGTCCACAAGGCACAGCGGGCGCGGGTGGTGATCGTTTCCCCTTCCCTGTTGATGCTGTCAATCCAGGTGATCCAGGCGCTTCTGAAGGACGCCCGCATGCGCGAACAGGCGCATTTGATCCAGGGCGAGGTACTGCGGCTGATGGAAGACCTTTCGCGGCTCGATGACCGGACCCGCAAACTGCAGGCACATTTTTCCATGGCGCAAAAGGATGTCGACCTGATCCTGACGTCGTCCGACAAATTGACCAAACGCGGCGCCAAGATCGAGGCGTTGGAATTCGCCCAACTGGCGGATGACGCCAAACCAGCGGATCCCGCCCAAGCGCCAGGAGATGATGCCTCCACCTCGCAGCAGAGCCCGAAATTTGAACCGCGATCGACGACGCTCAAACTCAGGGTGGTTGATGAGGACGACCAGGGTCAGGGCTCATTGGTCTGATTGAAATGGTTCAACCAGCCCAAACGGAGGTCAGAATTCCGTTGCGCATTTTCGGTTTCCCGTGCGACTTGGGTTCCAAGAGAACCAATCCAAAAAAATGGTTCGCAGCAAAGGAGAATACCATGGCCACTTATGCACGATTTGCCACACTGCCGGGGATATCCGGCGCGATCAGCGGCGTGATGATGTTCGCCGCTGTCTTTGGTCTCTCATTGGCGACATCGACATCAGCGATGGCTGAAGATTGCCAAGTCTCTCTGGAGCAGCCCTGGCTGAACGATTTTGTCGCCTCAGCTTATGTCAGCGGTGAATGCGATGCCGCCACCATTGACCTCGTGGTGCATAACAGCGTCGATGAAGTGGTCTGGAGCACATCCTACGAAGCCGGCGACCTTTTCGGATTTGACGATATTGTTGACGTTGATTCGATGCGCATGGCTATGGGCGATTGGCTCGGCGATTACGCCGACAGTTCCACTTCCGGCCGCTTGCCTGAATGGCCGAAGGGCACCGACATGCCTGATGCGGGCGAGTTCCCCTTCTATGTCGAGGATGGCATTTCGCAGAGCGATTATGAACAACTCCGGGCCGCGGATTATCCGATGATCTGCTACATTCAGGGCCGCGAAAGCACCTTATGCCTGGTCAAGCAGCCCGGCATCAACGCCCTGACCAGCGTCGGCGCACAATCCTTCCCCGGATAGACTTTTGCCTGCGCACTCGCCCGACCCAACCTCCGAAAAAGCGGGGCTGTGGAACCCGCTCCCGGGCTCTTTTCCATACGAGCAAAACCTGACACAAAGTGCAGGCTAAGGGCTCCGTGCAACTTGCCGGACAAGGGAGACCGCCATGATCACCGTCATCGGATCAGTCAACATGGACCTGATTGCCACCACGCCGCGGCTACCCGAACCGGGCGAAACTGTCATCGGCACGGATTTCGCCACGGCACAAGGTGGCAAGGGCGCCAATCAGGCGCTGGCAGCACAGCGCGCCGGCGCATCGGTGACAATGTGCGGCGCGGTTGGCGGCGACGCGTTTGCCACCGAGGCGCTGGCCTTGCTTGATGAGGCCGGCGCTGACCTGAGCTCGGTCCGTCACATTGATGGCCCCACCGGCACAGCGTTGATTCTTGTCGGCGGTGACGGCGAGAACATGATCGCCGTCATTCCCGGGGCCAATGGCAAAGTAACGGCCAAAGACGCCGAACAGGCAGTCGCTGCCATGTCAGAGGGCGACACACTGCTGTTGCAGATGGAAATCCCCGAAGCTGGCATCGAGATAGCGCTGAAGACTGCGCGCGCGAAAAATATTCGCAGTGTCCTCAACATCGCGCCGCTAACAGATGCGGTCGAACGTCTGGCGCCACTGGCCGACATCGTGATCGCCAACGAGATCGAATTCGCCCGGCTGTCAGGCCGTCAGGCGGAAACTTTGGCTGCGGCGAAGACGGAATTGACCGCGCTGCACGCCAGAACCGGCCAGTGCATGATTGTCACACTTGGCGGCGACGGTGTTCTCTGGGCCAAAGACGGCACGATCGAGCTTGTGGCTTCGCTGAAGATCAAACCTGTCGACACTGTCGGCGCGGGAGACACGTTCTGCGGCTATCTGGCCCAGGGCCTAGATGCCGGGATGGATTTCGCTGCAGCCGTCCGTCGCGCAGCCGTAGCTGGTGCTCTGGCGTGCCTGAAGCCCGGCGCCCAGCCATCGATTCCGCTGTCGACCGAAGTGGACGCGCGCCTCTGATGTAGATCAGAGGCGGCCAAGCCGCTCGATCAGCAGATCGAAGAAACGGTCGTCATCCACGTCCCTTACGACAAAGGCGTTCTCAGTGCGTCCGGTGACCTTCCACCAATCGACGACCGTGGCGCCAAGGGTGAGGTCTGAGCCGGTCTCGATTTCGACATTGCACTTGCGGCCGGTGAACATGCCGGGATCAATCAACCAGGCGACAACCGTCGGATCATGCAGCGGGCCGCCATCGGTGCCGTATTTCTCCTCGTCGAAGCGTTCGTAGAATTCGAGCATGTCGGCCATCACCACCGAAGCCCGGTTGCCGTTGGCGCGCAACCGGTCAACCCGGACCCTGGTGGTCAGCACTTTGTGGGTGACATCCAGCGGCATCATGGTGATCGGCACACCTGCCTTGAACACAATCCCGGCGGCTTCAGGATCAACATAGATGTTGAACTCAGCCGAAGGCGTGATGTTGCCGCCTTCGAAAAAGCCGCCGCCCATTAGCACGATTTCCTTGATCCGCCCGGCGACATCAGGGGCACGCTCAATCACCGTGGCGAGGTTGGTCAACGGTCCGAGAGGGCACAGTGTCACTGTTCCGGCAGGCTCGTTGCGCAACGTCTCGATAATGAAGTCCACGGCATGAACTGGTTCCAGCGGACGGGCCGGTTCGAACAGATCGACGCCGTCCAGGCCGGTCTTGCCATGTACATGCTCGGCGGTGACAAGCTTGCGGGCGAGCGGTTTGTCAGCACCGGCATAGACCGCGATATCGCCACGGCCACAGATTTCGGTGACCATCCGGGCGTTGCGCTCCGTCAGGTGAAGCGGCACGTTGCCGGCAACCGCGGTCACGCCCAGCACTTCAAGCTCCGGACTGGCCAGCGCCAGCATGATCGCGGCGGCGTCATCCTGGCCGGGGTCTGTATCGATGATGATCTTGCGCGGCGTCATGGCCCGTCCTTTTAAAATGCGATTCGGTTGTCGAGACATTAAGAGCGGTAGCTGCGATGGAGCAAGGTTCTTGCGAAGCCGCATGGAAGTTCCCATATTGGGATCATGCCGGATGCCGATTGCGGGTCTGGCGCCTGTCGCTTGAAACCGAGGACAAGCCATGTCTCGCATGACGCCTTTTTCAAGCCCGCTGTTGCTGGGCTTTGATACGATGGAAAAAACCCTTGAGCGGATCGCCAAGGGATCTGAAGGCTACCCGCCCTACAATATCGAACGGATTCGCGCCTCCGCCGACGGAAGCAATACCGAGCGGCTGCGGATCACGCTGGCGGTTGCGGGCTTCTGTGATGAAGATCTTGAAGTGACGACGGAAGAAAACCAACTCGTCATCCGCGGACGCCAGTCGGATGCCGACGGACGCGAATATCTGCATCGCGGTATCGCCGCAAGGCAGTTCCAGCGGATGTTCGTGCTGGCCGACGGCATGGAGGTTGTCAGCGCCGAATTGAAGAACGGTTTGCTTGCCGTTGATCTAATTCGCCCTGAAGCAGAGCGTATGGTGCGAAAAATTAACATTTCGGTTCGAGACTAGGAGCAAGGTTCGAACCAACAGGATGTTTCCTGCCACCAATAGGAGGAAATCGACATGATTGCCAAATCGGGAAAAACCCAATTGTCCGCCAATGACCTGGCTCTGCTTGGAGCCGGGAAGGTCGGTTACATCCGCAAGATGAAGTCCGAAGACGTGAGCGCCCGTTTTCCGGAAGCACCAGTGCTTGATCCCGGGGTTGAGCTCTGGGCGCTGTTTGGCGCAGATGGTACGCCGATATTGTTGACCGATAACCGATCGAGTACGTTTTACCGCGCGGCCGAGGACGAACTTAGAACCGTCACTCTGCACTAATTCATGAATTCAAACTGCGACAGGGAAACGCTCTGGCGCATTTACGCGACAAAGAAGGCCCGAAAATCGCGAGCGATTTTCGGGCCTTCTGCATCTACAAATTGAGCATTTTCAGGTGATGGGCTCAGGCTGCGTTGGACGCACGCTCTTCAGCCAAAAAAGCATACAGCGATGCTGCGTTATCGGTGGCCCGCAATTTGGCGACCATCTCACTGTCCCGCATGATCCTGGCGATCCGTGACAGCGCCTTGAGATGATCGGCGCCTGCACCTTCAGGCGCCAGCAGCAAAAACACCAGATCGACAGGTTGGTCGTCCAAGGCCTCGAAATCAACAGGCTGGTCAAGACGCGCGAAAATGCCGACGATCTTGTCCAGCGATGCCAGCTTACCGTGCGGGATGGCAATTCCATTGCCAACACCGGTGGAACCAAGCCGCTCACGCTGGAGAATGACGTCAAATACCTCGCGCTCGGAAAGTCCGGTGACTTCCGAGGCTTTGGCCGCCAGTTCCTGCAACAGCTGTTTCTTGGAGTTTGCCTTGAGCGCAGGCAGAACAGAGTTCTGCGCAATCAGATCAGCAAGCGCCATGTTACATTCCTTGTTCTGGATCCGCGTACCGGACCTCATTGTTCGCTTCAGGTGAAAGACTGCAGGCCAACACCGGCGCTAGCCGTCGTGGCCTGCTTGTCTTTATTCCATATCAGCCAACGTCGTCAGGACTTTATCCCGCCGGCGTCGATCCAGCCGATATTGCCGTCATCGCGGCGATACACAACATTGAGAGCATCATTGCCCGCATTACGGAACATCAAGATCCGCTCATCGGTCATATCAAGTGCCATCACCGCATTGGCCACACTCATGGTGACCAGCTGTTTGGTGCTTTCGGCGATAATGGCCGGGGAATAATCCTCCGGCACTTCGCTGGCATCGTCGCTATCTGAATCCACCACTGCGTAGGCCAGCTGGGCCTGAACCTGCTGGTTGTTGGCATGATGATCCTTGAGGCGGCGCTTGTAGCGGCGCAGGCGTTTTTCGACACGCTCGGCGGCGGCATCAAACGCTGGCTGTGGATCCTGAGCTTCTCCGGTGGCGTGCAACACGACACCGGTATCAAGATGGATCTTGCAATCAGCCGTAAAACGGGACCCGGATTTCTCGACGAGAACCTGGCTTGAAAAGCCGCCGTCGTAATATTTCCGGACTGCACCAGTAATATGGTCTTCAATGCGGGTCCTGAATGACTCGCCGATTTCCATATGCTTACCCGACACTCGCACGCTCATGGGTCATCCCTTCTTGTTATGGCTTGGGAATTTAGTCTAGGCCATGCGTCGCGCTCATCCAAGCGTCTGACGGTGGTCAAATGGTCCGGTTTAAGCAATTTTTCACTTGACAGAACCGGCTTGAGGAGCGCGCGCAATTTGCGCCGTCCATTGCGGAGCGGCTTCTACGCCGATGAACTCTGGCTGTCAAGTTGGGCACGGCGCGTGCCTGAATCCAGAACAATTTCAAGCGATTGATACGCTCCGCTCATAACGCTGCGGCACGAGCTCGAGCGCGTTTTTCCCGGCGGCGCTGGACAGAAGACGGAATAGCCATGGCTTCGCGGTACTTCGCAACGGTCCGGCGGGCAATCTCGACGCCGGACTTTTTGAGCAAAATGACCAGATCATCATCGGAAAGCACGGCTTCGGGGGCTTCCTGTTCGACCAGGACACGGATGCGGTGGCGCACCGATTCGGCTGAGTGAGCATCCCCGCCTGCTTCCGCAGAGGCGATGGAGACCGTGAAGAAGTATTTCAGCTCGAAGACGCCGCGCGGGGTGATCATGTATTTGTTGGACGTGACCCGGCTGACGGTGGATTCATGCATGCCTATGGCTTCGGCCACGGCCTTGAGGTTGAGCGGCCGCAAATGATCGACGCCATGCAGCAGGAAGGCGTCCTGCTGGCGAACGATTTCCGTCGCCACTTTCATGATTGTCCGGGCCCGCTGGTCGAGCGAGCGCGCCAGCCAATTGGCCGTCTGCAGGCATTCGCTGAGGAATTCCTGGCCAGCGGCGTTTTTCTGCATCTTGCCGCTGACGGTGGCGAAATAGGTCTGATTTACCAGCACCCTGGGCAGGGTTTCCGGGTTGAGCTCGACGTTCCATCCGCCATCGGATGACGGGCGCACAGAGACATCCGGGACCACCATTTCGCTCGATCCCGTCTCAAACCGGGTTCCGGGCTTGGGATCCAACGCGCGGATCTCTGCCATCATGTCGAGCAGATCTTCTTCATCGACGCCGCAAATCCGCGTCAGCGCGCCAAAATCGCGGCGGGCGAGAAGCTCGAGATTGTCGACCAATGCTGCCATAGCCGGATCCAACCGGTTCTTGCGCTTGAGCTGCAAGGCAAGGCATTCACCAAGCGAGCGGGCAAAAAGCCCCGTGGGCTCGAACTCCTGAAGACGGGAAAGCACGGCGCCGACCTGAGCCGGATCCGCGCCCAACCGGTCGACAATCTCTGTGAGATCGCCGGCCAGATAGCCGGCCGCATCGAGTTGATCGGCAAGCTCGGTGGCAATCAGGCGCTCAGCCGGGTCTGAAAAGGAAAACGCGATTTGCTCAGTAACGTGATCACGCAAGGTTGGCGCACGGGCCGCGAAGTCATCGAGATCATAGCCCTCGCCAGCGCGCGCCCCATCGCTGCCCGGCATGGATTTCCAGTTGTCGATGAACTCTGGCTGATCCACACGCTCGGTGCCGTGATCGTCAGGATAATCATTCTCGTAGCGCGCATCAATCTCAGACGTCATGCGTTCGGACTGGCCCTCACCCGACCCCGCCCAGGAAGCATCGTCGCCGATATCGCCGGCTGCGGGTTGCGTCACCGACGTATCAACCGGAGCCTCCGGGCCCGCGTCAGTCTGGTCGGCATCGGAATTAACCAGCTCGAGCAGCGGATTGCGCTCAACCTCCTGCTCGATGAACCGGGTCAACTCGACGTGACTGAATTGCAGCAGACGGATCGACTGCATCAGTTGTGGCGTCATGACCAGTGACTGGCTCTGGCGCAATTGAAGACCGGCTGACAAGGCCATGGCGACGCACTACTCCCCGCTTGGGTCGCCTCGAACAGGGATTGCAGGTGCCCCGCACCTCATACCGTCCGAAGTCCGGATGCCTACAGCGACACCTCATCGACCCATCTGGCCCGAAAATTGCTTTTTTATCTCTTCGGGTCAAGTCCGACCTATGGACAGGGTAAATCCGGCCCATACCTAGCCTAGAGCATCGTTCGATAAACAGGACGATGCTCTAACTGCCTTGCGGACGGGCAAAGCCATATCGGGCTCATTCGCTGCAACACCGAACGGGGGATCAGAGCGAAAACTGTTCGCCGAGATAAAGCCGTCGCACATCGGCGTGGGCAACGATGTCCTGTGGCCGGCCGTGGGTCAGCAACACGCCTGCATTCATGATGTAGGCGCGATCGATAAGGCCCAGCGTTTCACGCACATTATGATCGGTGATCAGCACACCAATGCCACGGCGAGTGAGATGACGGACAAGATCCTGAATATCGGAGACCGCAATCGGGTCGACGCCCGCAAAGGGTTCGTCAAGCAGCATGAAGGTCGGATCAGACGCAAGTGCGCGGGCGATTTCGAGCCTGCGGCGCTCACCGCCTGACAGGGCAATGGAGGGGGACTTGCGCAAATGCGAGATGTGGAATTCCTCGAGCAGGCTGTCGAGCTTCGCCTCGCGCTTGTCGCGATCCTTTTCCACCACTTCCAACACAGCCCGGATATTGGCCTCAACGCTCAACCCCCGGAAGATCGAGGCTTCCTGCGGAAGATACCCCACTCCAAGCCGGGCGCGGCGGTACATCGGCAGGCTTGAGACGTCGTGCCCGTCAATCTCGATCGTTCCGGCGTCGACAGGCACCAGCCCGGTAATCATGTAAAAGCAGGTGGTCTTGCCGGCACCATTCGGCCCCAGAAGGCCAACCGCCTCGCCGCGACGAACGCCGAGCGAAACACCATCCACCACTTTGCGTGACTTGTAGGACTTGGTCAGATTGCGGGCAATCAGCGTTCCGTCATAGCGCGTCGGTCCACCGGGTTCGGATGCCTCATCGAAATCCCCGTTCCCGCCGTTGCCGCCCAGTGATGAGAAAAGAGCCCTGATCACTTTTTCGGTCGCGATTTAGGATCCAGCTGGATCATGACACGTCCGCCGCAACTGTCGAGTTTCGCCTGCCCGTTCTTCATCTGCACAGTGAGCTTGCAGCCGATAAAGACGTTTTCGGCATCGGTGAGCACTACTTTCTTGCCGGTCAGCAACAACACTTCCTCGGCCATATTGAAATTTCCGGCGTCCGCTGTGGCGGTCTGTGTCCCCGAACGGATCAGAACCTTCTCGTAGAGTTCTATATCCCGGATATCCGCTGAACCCGAGGAAACTGAGCCGCCGTCCTTGGTGTAATTGACGATCATCCTGCCGGCCTGCAGCACGGTATCGCCCTGCACCACCTTGACGTTGCCGGTGAAGGTGGCCTTGCTGGTTTCCTCGTCGATATTGAGTAGATCACTTTCGATCTGGATCGGCTCGTCACTCGACAGCGCAAGACCGGACATTCTGCTTTCGGTGGCTTGAGCCCAGGCACCGGAAACCGGCGCGAGCAGACCGGCGGCGATCAGCACCGCCGCAATCCTCATCAAATGCAAAGGGAAACTTGCCATGTCAGTTCGTCGCTCCATCCTTCGACTTCAGTGCCGAGGGGTTGATCGTCATGCGGACCTTGTCCTGGAAGATGATGACGCGGCCCTTATCTTTCATCTCCATGGATTGCGCAACCACAGAGGCGTCGCCGGAGCTGATGGAAACCGGCGTATTCGACACCAGACTGCCATTGGCCATATCTATGTTGGCGGACTGCAGTTGCGCCGACATGCCAGCCTCGGTGGTCAGGGAGAATGCCTGGTCAAACATCATGGTTTGGGCGGTCCTGTTATAAGTGCCACTGATGGCGTTCAGAATCGCCGTATCCCCGTTCGGCGCAGGCAGGTCAGCGACGATGTCCTCGAGCACGATGACATCTGGGACTGACAGATCCTGAATCGCACGGGCGGCACGCATCGTATAGGGCCGGGCATCGGAGCTCTGACCGCTCATCACCGGGCTCTGCATGACAAGCTTTCCATCGCGGATCACCACCGATTCGATCCCGACGCCATCGGGCACCAGATTATCGAGCCAGGAAACCACAACAAATGCCACGACGACCAGCGCAGCTGCCAGAGGCAACAGGATCTTGAGCACCCTGACCAGCCGGGAATGGGACAAAGCGCGCTTGTACTCGGCGTGCGACCGTCCGGCATAGTCACCGCCACTTGGCATTTCTGATACTGTCGAAGTGGTCATTCGTTCCTGCGGTCTTGATGGCTGCCAGCGCCAGCCCCGACTTGGGTCGAGCAGGGCCAGTTGCGATCGCGCGGCTGTCTGGCCGAGCGGCTGTTGCGGTGGGCTTCGCATGCCAATATGGTGATTTTGCGAAGCAGTTGACGCAGATTGCCACGCCGCGATGATAATGGCAAAAGCAAAGCTATCTTGATGCTTTGCAACTGACGCCGTATCTGAGCGCACAAGCATTTCTGCCAAGCCCGCAGATCCGCAACACATTGACGAACCATGCTATCTTCGGAGGAACACGCGTGACCGACCCGCAAAGCATTGCCGACCGCCGCCGTATCCGGCGCAAGCTCAGTTTCTGGCGGTTCATGACCGTTATCGTCGCCATTGCCCTGGTGGCTGGGTTGTTTCTGCGGTTCCAGGGGACAGCCCGGAACAGCGATCATATTGCGCGCATCGACATCAGCGGCGTCATCACCGATGACCAGCCTCTGCTCGACCTGATTGCGGATGCTTCCGAGAACGATGCGGCAAAGGCACTGGTGGTGTCGATCTCCTCACCCGGAGGCACCACTTATGGCGGCGAGCGCATCCACAAAGCGCTGGTGGAGGCGGGCAATTCGAAACCTGTCGTCGCCGACATCCACACGCTTGCCGCCTCGGCAGGCTATATGATCGCCGTATCAACCGACCATATCGTCGCCGGCGAAAGCTCGATCGTCGGCTCGATCGGGGTCCTGTTCCAATATGCGCAGGCCGGCGAACTGCTCGACAAGATCGGCGTCCGGCTGGAGGCAATCAAATCCTCGCCGATGAAAGCCGAACCCTCGCCGTTCCATGAGGCAAGCGAAGACGCCAAGGCGATGATCCGCTCTATGGTGCTCGACAGCTATGACTGGTTTGTTGATATGGTGGCCGCTCGCCGAAAGATGGATCGCGCAGATGTGCTGGTGCTGGCCGATGGCTCGATCTTCACCGGCCGACAGGCGCTGAAGAACGGGCTTGTCGATGCGCTTGGCGGCGAGGCGGAAATTCGGGCCTATCTGAAAAGCCGCGACGTCGACGACACGCTGGACATCGTTGACTGGAAGCCCGAAGATAAGACCGCGAACCTGTTGTTCGGCGCACGCACAATGGGCATGATGCAGCAATTGCTGGGCATGCCCGCCACGTTCGCAAACGAGATTGACCGACTGTCGGGTGGCAAGTTGTTCCTTGACGGCCTTGTGTCGGTTTGGCAGGTTGGCGGGCAGTCGGAGAGTTACGAGTTGGGGCGAGGAAAATGATCAAATCGGAGTTGGTTCAAGCGGTTGCGGCACGGAACCCGCATCTCTATCACCGCGACGTCGAAAATATCGTCAACGCTGTGCTGGACGAAATCACCGATGCGCTTTCCCAGGGCAACCGGGTCGAATTGCGCGGCTTCGGGGCATTTTCGGTGAAGAACCGTCCGCCGCGCTCGGGCCGGAACCCGCGCACCGGGGATCAGGTGTTCGTGGAAGAAAAATGGGTGCCGTTCTTCAAGACCGGCAAAGAATTGCGCGAGCGGCTCAACCCGGACGACAAGGACTGAGGTTGCGCTAACTGCAATGCAGACCTATCTGATAAAGATCAGTCTGAGGGCTTGAGGGGTGACGCTGTCACCACGCTCACGCCATGGTTTGCATGAACAATGACAAGGTCCGGGCAGCCTGCGGAATTCCGGGCCCCGGAAAAACTGGAACGAGACATGATCAAGCGCATTATCGCACTGGCAATTTTTGTCCCTTTGGGCATCATTCTCATCATGCTGTCGGTGGCCAACCGCACAGCGGTGACGCTGGCGCTCAATCCGTTTGATCCGGCGGACACGGTGTTGTCCATCCAATTGCCATTTTTCGTGTTCCTGTTTGCAGCGCTGATCATCGGCATGGTCATCGGATCGCTGGCGACCTGGTTCAAACAAGGCAAGCACCGCAAGCAGGCGCGCGTCAACGCCAATGAAGCGGTCAAATGGCACACAGAAGCCGACCGCGAAAAAGCCAAGGCCCAGCAGATCGCTGCCGCCCTGCCAGCACCGGACAAACGTACCGCTGCCTGAGGCCGTTAAAGCGTCTGGCGAGGTTCAGGACAGCTCAGGCATTTCAAGTGACGTCAGGATACGCCCCCTCAACGGACCGTGAGAGTTGCCGGTCAGCCTGTCTGATTTCGTTCCATATCGCGTGAAAAGCCGGACGGCGTAACAGGGCTGCATACCAGGCCATGAGGTTCGGGGTGGCATGCAGCGACGGTCCACCGAGACGCTGGTTGAACAACACCATCATGAATACCGCGATATCAGCGGTGCTGAGATCTTTACAAAAGCAGGCATTGTTCCCGAGCGCCTGCTCGAGAACGGCATACTGGGCGGCAATTGTATTTCCGGCAATGACCGCTCCGCGCTCAAGCTCAGCCCAGCGATCCTCCTGCTCAGGCTGTGGACCTGTTCTGTGCATCAGCGCCCTTAGCGGCACGATCATCACTTCATCTGCATAAAGTTCCAGTTGGCGACAGAGCGCGCGCTCTGTCGGGGACTTGGGCATCAGCGCCGGATCGGGATAGGCGTCTTCAACATATTCGAGGATGACGGTCGAATCGTAGAGCGTCAGCTCTCCATCCTGAAGGACAGGCACTTGCCCCTTCGGATTGGCCGCCATAACCACCGAATTTCGGGGCTGGTAGCCGGCCTCCTGGGTAAACGGGACCATAATCCGTTCAAACGCGAGGTTCTTTTCGCGCAGACCAATTTCCACTTTTCGGGCATACAGGCTCAGCGGCCCGGAATAGAGTTTCATGCGATTTCCTTGCCATACAGGGATGGTCGTGAAGCTGCAGCAAAGCATGAAACCCCACGTGCCGGACGCCAGCTGTCGGGACATCGAATGGGGCTATTTCAGTCTCAGCTTGCGACGTCCATAGTCGGTCATCGTGACAGATGATGGCAGTAGTGGCTTCAAAGCCCCATCAGCCCCAACGGTTGGTTCCTACACACCGGCATAGCCTTGGCGCGGCCCCTCCCATTGAGTTTAGCCACAAACGGACCAGCACGTTTTCGGGGTTGAACCGGCCTGCTGCAAGCCGAGCCCGGCCAGATCACCGGTGACGAGTACCTAGGGTCAGACCCCCTACATTTGGTAGGGTGGAATCACCCGATTAGAGGACAAACCTACCCGCAGTGGTTTGCGAAACTGCGGAGAAAACCCATTATTTCTGTTCTATTCGACGGTTCCAGCATCACCTGCGATATTTCTTCAGGCGAGAGCTTCATGAGTCCAATCTTTAGAAATGGTTCACGGGTAAACCCATCGCTGACAGTGGAAAGAACAAGCCGCAGTTGAGCAAGCATATCGTCGCCGCGATGAGACGCATGCATCAACGCAATTGGCTTGCCGACGATTTCCTCACGGGACACAAGCCAGTCGATTGCATTCTTCAAGCCGCCAGGAATTGCCCTTACATATTCCGGGCTTGAGATAATCAGCCCGTCGCTTTCTCGTATCATGGCGATAAAAGTCTGCACCGATTGGGGTAGCGCTTTATTCTCGGAATCTGGTGAAAAAACCGGCAGCTCGGCGATACCCGAGAAAACAGTCACCTCGTGATCCGGACGCGCCATGTCCGAAACGGCATCGAGCATGGCAGTATTGGTAGAAGCGTCACGGCCACTGCCAGAGATAGCGAGAAATTTCATGTGCCGTTTCTAGGCCAAGCCTCTGCACCGTTCAACAGTATCTCTGCACAGCTGCCGCTCGCCAACGGGCGGATTGATTGATCCTTGCCCTGGCCGTTTTCAGATCAGTGAGCGTGATCATGTCCATGGCTCTCCAGAGCGCCACCGGAGCAATATTCCTTCCAGGCCTGAGCAAGAATGAGTTGGGCTGAGCGCAGGAACAGGCCGGCCATCAACAGCGCGACAATCAGGTCGGGCCATGCCGAGGCGGTGAGCCAGACTGCCGCACTTGCGATCATGACGGCGACGTTTCCGATGGCATCGTTGCGCGAGCAGAGCCAGACGGAGCGCACATTTGCATCGCCATCCTTGTAGCGCATCAGCAGAAACACGCTGGCCAGATTTGCCGCCAGAGCGAGGAGGCCGATAAATCCCATGATCTCGGCGCTGGGCACGCCAAGAATGAGGACCTGGTACACGGTAGACCCGAACACCCAAAGCCCCATTGCCAGCAGGCTGAAGCCTTTCAGCAAGGCGGCAGTGGAGCGAATTTTGACGCTCATGCCGATAACCGCGAGGCTCAAACCGTAGGTGAGCGCATCGCCCAGAAAGTCGAGAGCATCTGCTTGCAAGGCTTGTGATCCAGCCAGCTTGCCCGCCGACATTTCGACAAAGAACATTGCGGCGTTGATAAAGATCACCGTCCACAAGACCCGTTTGTACGCGGAGTCCATGCCGTCAAATCTGGGATTGCCGGAGCAACCGCAGGCTTGCGTTTCAGCACCACATGCGGTGGTGTCTAAGGAGGGGCTATCGGCCATTTCATATTCCTTGCCTAATCGTTGGCACGAAATATAATCCCTCTAGTCGCTATAGGTTCAAGAGGTAATTTCAATGTTTTCCATCGGAGAACTTTCCAAGCGCACCGGCGTGAAAATTCCAACCATTCGCTACTATGAGCAAATGGGATTGATCGAAGCGCCGGAACGCTCTGACGGCAATCAGCGCCGCTATTCAAAAGACGGACTGAAACGCCTGTCCTTTATCCGCCATTCGCGCGAACTGGGATTTTCCATCGAAGACATCAAAGGCTTGCTGGAGCTCAGCCAGCACCCGGAAAAGCCATGCCACGACGCCCACAATCTGGCCGCCCGGCGGCTTAGGGATGTCCGGGCAAGAATTGCCAAACTCCGCCGCCTGGAACGTGAATTGAAACGCATATCAAGCTGTGACGCCGATACCATCGCCCATTGCGCGGTGATCGAAACACTCGCGGATCACAGCTTATGCGAAGCGGACCACTGAGCGGGAAGTCGCCACCCGGTCACGGGTAGACCGATCTACCGAGTTGAGCTTGAAATCCAAAAACTAAGCCACTTCAAAAAGCGGGCGCGCTTCAAGGTATGCGGCTCGATCAGGCGTGGTGCGCATCATGGTCTGCCTCCATGCTTCCTGCTCCGCATTGATCAGGGCAAGTTCCCAGAGGCACGCCACGACTGGTCTAGCGACCGTATCCATAGGCTCGCTTGCGTCATAAAGCTGACGATGAATGTGTTGGCAAAGCACGGAGCCTTGAACCCACCAATGAGCCGAGATCGACAGGCCCAGGTCACCTGGATGGATGATTACGAAACCCAAACCGTTACTCTCACCCATCGTGGTAACACGGTCGAGAACTTCGGCTTTCAGGAACCGCCTAGCCTCCGACAGCATTCCGGCACTCAGGGTCTTGCCGTCTGCAAGCAGGCCGTAGATTTTGAATTGCTGGATGCCGTCATCCCAAATCTTGTGATCCGAAATGACGCGAGGCCGGTAGACCTCAATTGGGCCATTGCTCATTGGTTGTCTCCATCTACCGCAGTCAAATAGACTGCCCCCATCGCCGAACTCTCCCCCTGAACCCCGGCGGCCTTGGCGCTGACCACCTCGTTGAATTTGGTGAAAAACTGACTGGCAAGTTTTTTGGACGTTGAATCAATCAGACGGGAGCCGAGTTGGGGCGGGGCGGCAATGCGTTCTTCGCCGTTCATTTCTATTGGACATATTCCTCCCTGATTTCAGCACTAGCTATGCAAATCGAAAACGGCTTTGCCAAGTGGATATCGGATTGCTATGTCCAAACTCTCATGAAATTGCAGGCCATGGTGCTGTTGACAGCCTGGCCACGCACAAAACTGGACATCTCTGACTTTGGCGGACAAGCGCACCCAAAAGCCACGACGCGGCGGCCCCGCCCAACCGGGCGATGCCAGGCAGAAAGCCGCTCGGCTCGGAGGGGGCAAACCAGCTGGTGGGCACCACGGCAAACCGGGCCGTGGCGAACATCCGGCTGAGAAGCCGCCGCGCGCCAAAAACCCGCAGACCGGAACCGCGCCCTCAAGACCCGCGACAGTCAAGCCGGTTTATAGCGCGCCTGTGTTTGACAAACGCGGCCCGGACAAGCGCGGGCCTGCCCAACCGCAAGCGCCGTTACGGCCGTTGATCAAGCGTAGCGGAGCGCTGCCGCAACAGACCGCACCGCTGATCCTGGAAACCGGCAATGAGGATGGCTATCAGCTGCTCGACATGGGCCTCAACGAGGCCGGTCAGGGCGAGAAGCTCGAACAATACGGCACCCTTCGCATCGTACGCCCGGAAGCGCAGGCGCTTTGGGGCCGCGGGTTGCCGGATTCGGACTGGAACAAGGCAGACGCGGTGTTTACCGGCGACACCGACGAGGACGGCATCGGCCGCTGGGCCTTCCCAGGCGTGCCGCTGGGCGAAACCTGGCCGATGAAGCTGCTTGATGTCGGTTTTCACGGACGGCTGACTTCGTTCCGCCATGTCGGGGTGTTTCCCGAGCAGATCGCCCATTGGCGCTGGATGGCGGACCGGATCACGGAAGCCAAACGTCCGCTGAAAGTTCTCAACCTGTTTGGCTATACCGGGGTCGCCTCCTTGGTGGCGGCAAAGGCCGGCGCCGAAGTCACCCATGTCGACGCCTCGAAGAAGGCCATCGGCTGGGCCAAGGAAAACCAGGCGCTCGCCGGGCTCAATGACAGGCCGATCCGCTGGATCTGCGAAGATGCGATGAAATTCATCGCGCGCGAGGAACGCCGCGGCAGCCGTTACGACATCATCCTCACCGACCCGCCGAAATTCGGCCGCGGGCCGAATGGCGAAGTCTGGCATCTGTTCGAGCATCTGCCGCTGATGCTCGACATCTGCCGCGAGCTGATGAGCGACAAGCCGGTCGGTCTGGTGCTGACCGCCTATTCGATCAGGGCTTCGTTCTACGCGACGCACGAGTTGCTGCGCGAGACCATGCGCGGCGCCGGCGGCCGGGTGGAATCGGGCGAACTGATCATCCGCGAGAGCGGCAAGCCGTCACCGGACGAGTGCCGGGCGCTGTCGACTTCGCTTTATTCAAGGTGGCTGCCGCAATGAGTGATCACGAAAATCCGGGAAGCGGTGCGGCAAGGGTTGGGCAGGTGAAGGAAATCACCAGTCTCTCCAATCCGGTGATCAAGGATATCCGCGCGCTGTCGATGAAGAAAAACCGCGACGAGACCGGTACTTTCCTTGCCGAGGGCTTGAAGCTGGTGATCGATGCGATTGATCTCGGCTGGGCCATCCGCACGCTGATCTACGCCAAGAACCAGCGTGGCAAGGCTCAGGTCGAGAAGATCGCGGCACTGACCGTGGCACGCGGCGGGCTGGTGCTGGAAGTCAGCGAAAAAGTGCTGACAGCGATCACGCGGCGCGACAATCCGCAGGCCGTCATCGCGGTCTTCGATCAGAAACTGGCGCAGCTTGCAGACGTCTCACCGGCGAATGATGACACCTGGATCGCGCTCGACCGGGTCCGCGACCCGGGCAATCTGGGCACCATTATCCGCACCGCCGACGCCGCCGGCGCATCGGGCGTGATCCTGATCGGTGAAACCGTCGATCCATTTTCGATGGAAACGGTGCGCGCCACCATGGGTTCGGTGTTCGCCGTTCCTCTGGTTCGGGCCACGGAAGCCGAATTCCTGAGCTGGTCGAAGAAATCGTCTGCGCTGGTGGTCGGCAGCCATCTCAAGGGCAGCGTCGACTACCGGACGATCGACTACAAGGGCCAACCGGTGGTGTTATTGATGGGCAATGAACAACAAGGCCTGCCCGATACGCTGGCCAAGGCCTGCGGCAAACTTGCCCGCATCCCGCAGACCGGCCGGGCGGATTCGCTCAATCTGGCGATTGCCACCGGGGTGATGTTGTTCGAAGCGCGGCGGCATCTTCTCGCTCTAGACGAGCCCGGCACATGACCCATTCAGGCCGCAAACTGTCCGGGCTGAGCCGGATGGTGCCGATGCTGACACTTGTCGCAGGCGCTGTCGCGCTTGACCAGGTGATCAAATGGCTGGTTGAAACACGGCTGCCGTTTCACGAATTGGTGCCTGTGCTGCCGATGTTTGCGCTCTACCGGACCTGGAACGAAGGGATCGCGTTCTCGCTGCTCAAGGGAATGCCTGATTTCGGATTGCTGGCCTTGACCGGGCTGGTGATCATCTTCGTGCTCTATCTGTGGTGGCGCACGCCTTCGGGACGTGGCGTTGCGCATTTGGGCTATGCGCTTATCATCGGCGGAGCGCTCGGCAATCTGATCGATCGGGCGGTGTATGGCCATGTGGTCGATTACATTCTGTTCCATACGGAGAGTTGGTCATTCGCCGTATTTAATCTTGCCGACAGTTTCATTAGCATCGGCGCAGGGCTGATTGTGCTGGATGAGCTGATCGCCACTCTGCAGGAACGCAAAAAACGGACCTGAAATTCAACCGGTTACTGCCACCCTTGATCTTGAGGTCCGGGCGGGCCAGTCTGGATCAACACACTAGAGGAGCTTCCATGGAAGACCGTTTCAAGGGCATTCTGCTTACCCGCGACGAGAACAAGGTGATGTCGGTGAACGTGACCGAGCTCGGCCTTGATGATCTGATGGAAGGCGACGTGGTCGTCGAGGTGGAATGGACCACCATCAATTACAAGGATGGCCTGGCCATCACCGGCAAGGGTCCCGTGGTACGGCGCTGGCCCATGGTGCCGGGCATTGACTGCGCCGGTACGGTGGTAAGCTCTGAAAACGAGCGCTTCAAGGCCGGAGACAAGGTGATCCTCAACGGTTTCGGCGTCGGCGAGGTCCATACAGGAACCTATGCGGCCTATGCGCGGTTGAAAGGCGACTGGCTGATCCCGATGCCTCAGGGCATGGATGGCCGTTCGGCAATGGCGATCGGCACCGCCGGTTACACGGCAATGCTGTCCGTGATGGCGCTCGAACGCCACGGCATTACGCCAGGGCGCGGCCCGGTGGTGGTGACCGGGGCCAATGGCGGCGTTGGAACCGTGGCGATCGCGCTGCTGGGCAAGCTCGGTTATGAGGTCATCGCCTCGACTGGACGCACCGAGGAAGCCGACTTCCTCAAGAGCCTCGGTGCTTCCGAAGTCATTCATCGCGATGAACTCTCGGGCCCGGCCAAGCCGCTGGCCAAGGAACGCTGGGCTGGTGCGGTTGACGCCGTTGGCAGCCATACGCTGGCCAATGTTTTGTCGATGACCTCCTATGGCGGCGCTGTGACGGCCTGTGGCCTGGCGCAGGGCATGGACCTGCCGACATCGGTGGCGCCGTTCATCCTGCGCGGTGTATCTCTGCTTGGTATCGATTCTGTGATGGCACCGCTGGCGCTGAGGCAGGAAGCCTGGTCGCGTCTGGTCACAGATCTGGATCTCAGCAAACTCGAGGCGCTGTCGACCGAAATCGGCTTTGACGGGATCATCGATGCGGCGCATTCCATCATCGACGGGAAGGTCCGCGGCCGGGTGGTTGTCGACATGAAAAAGCCAAATGCATAATCGCTAAAATTTGACGATTTCGCTGAAGTCTTTGCTCATTGGGCCCGTGCTATCACGGGTCCATGATAACAGAACCTTTGCGACTGCAAGAAACCCTTCAGCGAGCCCTGAGCGAACAAGCACCCGTGCATTCGAGCGCACCGCAAGTCAATCCGGTGGTCAGACATCCGGTTCCTGACGTTTTCGTCGACAGGGAACGGACGCAAGACACCATCAGCGGATCTGCTTCGCGGCCATTGTTTGGGGTCGCTGCCGCGCTGGCGGCGACGGCAGTTTCTGTGGCTTTCAACGCACCGGCGGTGTTGCTCGCCTCGGTCGCCGGCATCGCCATCTATGCGGCCGTGCCGCTGTTGCGGCGTTCATTCAACGGCACCGCCCCGGCATCCTCCGCCGCACGGACGAAATCAGGAACAATCGGGCCCTCGGAACGAGATATCGACCGCAATTGGGAACTGGGTGAATTTTCAGGCCAGCTTGCCAGTGTCTTCGATTCACTCGGCGACATGGTCACGGTTTGCGGTCTCAATGGCCAAATTGTCTATGCCAATGAAACATTCCGATCGACGACAGGGTTTGACAATCCGGTCGGATTGACGCTCGCCATGACAGGCATCGAACCGGTGGAAGCCAGGGGCGACGGCAGTCATGAACTTGTGCTTGGCGAGGACGAAAACCAGACCATCTGGACCTGGCATGAAACCACGGCTCGCGAGCCAGCCTCCGGCGAGCTCACCCGGCAATGCATTGGCCGCAACATCACGGCCGTGCGCCGCACGGAAGCCGAACTGGTTGAGGCACGGGAAAGAGCCGAGGCAGCCAATCACGCCAAGTCGCGTTTTCTGGCCACCGTCAGTCATGAAATCCGCACGCCGCTCAACGGCATTCTCGGCATGACGCATTTGCTGGAGCAGACCCGGACAACGCCGGAACAGGCGAGCTATCTTAAAACCGCGGGCGAATCCGGCCTGTCTCTGTTGTCGCTGATCGAGGATCTTCTCGATGTGACATCAATTGAAGCGGGCCGCCTGCATCTGCGCCACGAAGAGGGTGATCTCGAAGCTCTGGTGAACGGGGTCTCCGAACTGATGGCCTCGCGCGCCCATGCCAAAGGCATTGAAATCGCTGTTCATATTGCGCCTGAGGCACCGCGCCAGATCACATCCGATATCGGCAGGTTGCGGCAGGTGCTGTTCAATCTGGTCGGAAATGCCATCAAGTTCACCGAGACCGGCGGCGTGCTCATCGAGGTCATGCGTGAAGACAAGCAACTGGCTTTCATCGTCTCGGACACCGGTCCGGGGCTGAAGGAAGCCGACCAGGCCCGCATCTTTGAGGAATTCGAACGCGCCAACAACGGTCCGACCCGCAAGCATGGCGGGGCCGGTCTGGGTCTCTCCATTTCAGCTCGCATCGTCGAGGCGCTCGGCGGTGAAATCGGGGTGACTTCGACAGCTGGTCAAGGCAGCACCTTCCGGTTCACTGTTCCGGTCAAGGAATTGGCCGTTCCAGAAGTCAGCACGCCCGTTCGTGGCCCGCTTTCCGACCGCGCAGTGCTGGTGATTGCTCCCCGGGGTCCCGTTTCAACGGCGCTGCTGTGGACCATTCGTGATCTCGGCGGCATCGCGGAGGCTGCGGATGACTCAGACAGCATGATTGCAGCCCTTACCCGGCTCTACCGTTCCGGTGCAACGCTCAGCGACATTGTGGTTGATCGCCGGCTTGCCGATCGCGCGGACAGCCTTCTGGCTGCAGCTCCGACCGAATTGCCGGCCGGCATTGAACGCACCCTGGTGATCGCGCCGGAAGACAGCCGCGACCTTGAAAGCCATGCCGTTGATGGAGCCAATGCCTGGCTGGTCCGCCCGGTGCGCCGGGCTTCGCTGATCAATGTTCTGACCCGGCGCGACGACCGTGAGGATCGCGACCGGTTGTGCGGCAAGCCACGTCCGGTGATGCTGGAGCGGTCTTCCGACAACCCCACGCTGGATATTCTGCTGGCCGAAGATGATCCGGTCAACGCGCTTCTGGTCCGCACCCTTCTGGCCCGTCAGGGGCACCGGGTAACGGCTGTTGAAAACGGCCGTCAGCTTGTGACCCAGGCCATGGAGCGGCCCGGCGGTGTGGCCGGTTTCGATCTAGTGATCACCGACCTGTCAATGCCGGAACTCGATGGACGCAGCGCTATCCAGCAGATCCGCGCCGAGGAAGCCGCCGGTCAGCTCGCTCGTCTGCCAATCATCGTGCTGTCGGCCGATGGCCAGGCCTCTACCCGCGATGACCTGTTGGCGGATGGGGCAGACGGGCATGCGGAAAAGCCGGTTGACCCTGAATGGCTGCTGCAGCTCGCAACCGTTACCGCGCGCAAGAGAAAAAGCGCAACTGGATAAAGCACTTGGCAGGATGTTTTCCGCCTGACCACATTATCACCTCGAAAACACCACATGCGGGATGGCAAATGTCACTCGGATGTCGCAAAATCATGGTTGAACCCCGACATCACCAAGCGGGAGATTACCCATGGAAACGCACGTGCATCAGCCTCTGCCCCAGCCATTCCTCGCTCCTATTGCCGGATACAGACCGGCGAGCCAGGTTCTCGGCCGTATCGGATCATTGGAAGTGCGGCTTGCCGCAACGCGCAGTGAGGTCGAGGCGGCGCAAAGGCTACGTTACCGCGTCTTCGTCGAGGAAATGGGCGCGAGCCTCCCCGGTGAAGCTATGCAGCAAAAGCGCGACTTCGACACCATCGACCGCTGTTGCGATCACCTTCTGGTGCTCGATACAGCCCTTACCGGCCAAGTCGAAGAGCAGATAGTCGGGACCTACAGGCTGCTCCGGCAGGAGGTGGCGTCTCGTCATGACGGGTTCTACTCACAAAACGAATTCGACGTTGCGGATCTGACCGGGCGCAATCCCGACAAGCGCTTTCTGGAACTTGGCCGCTCTTGCGTGCTGCGCGAATACCGCACCCGCCGAACCCTTGAAGCGCTGTGGCAGGGCAATTGGGCTTATGCGCTCAACCACGGTATCGATGTGATGTTCGGCTGCGCCTCATTCCCCGGTGACAAGCCCTACGCGCATGCGCTGGCGCTGTCGTTCCTCAACCAGACGGCATCAGCCGATGCCAACTGGAAAGTGCAGGCGGTTGCCGGCCGGGGCTTGTCAATTGACATGATGCCGGTCGAGGCGATCAATCCGCGGGCAGCGCTTGCGGCGATGCCACCGCTGGTCAAAGGCTATCTGCGGGTCGGTTCGCTGGTCTCGGAAGAAGCTGTGGTTGATGCAGCTTTTGGGACGACCGATGTGCTGGTGATCCTGCCGGTCAAGCAGATCAACGGCCGCTACATCAATCATTACGGTGCCGACGCCTCACGTTTTGCTGCCTGAGTGTCGCATTCGCTTTTGTTCCGGGTGGGTTGGCTTGATCACGGATTGAGAAAACCCGCCTTGGTTTCTTGCAAATTTTGTTTGCCTACAGCCTCATGTAAAGGATAGGTCAGTGCGGATTGAAGGGGGAAGGCAAACCCAACCCCGACCGGGCTGACCGTTACGCGAGGTATGATGAGCTACAATATTGTGCAGTTTTTCCTGCCTTTCACGGCCTATCCCTACAAGGGCGAGGCCGTGCCCTGCCCGGCATGTGGACATTCGGACAGCAAACCGCTTGTCTCGCTCGACGGCGGCTCAAGCGGCTGCCGACCTCGATGTGCGGCCATTGCGGATTGCTCTACACAAACCCGATGCCGACCGATGCAGAACTGGCGACCTACTACCAGGATTTCTACCGGTTCGACTACCAGACGGCCACCACCGAACCCAAGGAGCGGCATATTCGCAAACGCCGTATCGAGGCGGCGACTCGTGTCGCGCAGCTGGATGGCTTGCTCAAGACTGGTGCACGGACACTCGATTTCGGCTGCGGCTCCGGCGAGTTTGTCGGCGCCCTGCTTTCGGCCGGCTACGATGCCCACGGCTTCGAGCCCGGCGACACCTATGGCAACTACGCAAAATCGTTGTATGGCGAGCGGATCACCGTGGCCGGATGGCAGGATATCAAACCTGACGCACTGTTCGATCTTGTCACATGCTTCCATGTGGTCGAGCACCTGCGAGATCCGGTTGCCGCCATGCAGCAGATGGCCGAATGGACCGTGCCGGGCGGGCTGGTCTATGTCGAGATCCCGGATCTGGGCATCATGCACCCCAACAAGGGGTTTGGCGGGCTTCACTTCGCCCATTTGACCGGGTTCAACCAACACAATCTCGTGGTTGCAGCAGCGCGCGCCGGATTGACGCCGGAACGGACCATCAGCCCGACCGGCGTGATCTTCCGTCGGGCGGAAATGTCCGCAGAAGCCATCGAGGACGAGGCACGCCAGGGGCGGGAACTGTCAGAAAAGCTCTATGGCGGCGGGCGCATGGTTTCGAATTACCTGCGCTATCAGATTGGCAAGCTTACCGGTTCAAGCCGTTTGAAAAAATAAGTCCGGCTGCCGCTGGAAAGTCGCATCTCAAGCTATTGATGTCCGGGTGCCAGATCCGATCACGAGGCGCGTTGGCTGATCTTCTTCCAGATTAACCGCATGCCCCGCCGGATAATACGGCTGCTCTCCAGGTAAGCACGATAGGGAAAAACCGTCAGATAACGGGCCGGGGACAGTTTGATGCGCTTCGCGGTGAACTGGATTTGCGTCTCCAGACCGGTGTTCTGATCGATTGGCACCGGCTCGACGAAGACAGACCTCAATCCCATCAGGTATTCGATGTCGAATGCGATATCCCAGGCGACACGGATCGGCAGCAGTTTCTCCAGGAAAACCTCGGCGCAGCGGCGGTTGACGACATAGCCGCCTGCGCCTTTTTCGCGGGTCAGCGCAATGGCCAGGGAATGCGTCTCATCCAGCTTGCTGTAGGGTATCCGGATACCGGAGTTCACCGTGGACAGTCTGAGAATGTCCCATTCGCTGCCCCTGGCGATTGCCGCGTTGATAATTGTGGTGAGATTGGCCGGGAGGCGGCAATCATCTTCCAGAATCAGGGCGTAGTCGGCAGAGCTGGCAAGAAAAGCCTTCAGACAGGTAATATGGCTCAGATAACAGGCGATTTCACCATCATGGAAGCCGCGGCCATGCAGCAGCTTGTAGCCCCTCGCATCAAACTCGGGAACGGACGCATCAAGGGTCAGACGGTCGACCGCAGCAATGCGTTCATAGTCGATACCGATGTCACGAAGCTGCGAATCCATAAATTTGAACCGATCGACAGCGCGATCCAAATTGATCAGATAGGTCTTGAATGGCTTCTCGCTCTGCATTGCCGAGCCTTGTCTATGAGTTGCTGCTCGCTCAGGTGACGCATCACGTTGTCCCCTATGCTCGAAATTCAGGTTCGATACCGGCCACCTAGAAATTACTGGTGAAATATCAAAAATGGGCAACCGGTGCTAGAGCGCCGCCTGAGATATCCGTGTGTTGTTCAACCAGAATGGGACCAACGATCCCGGCAGGCCAGAACAACGGGCGGTTTTCCAACATCTGATCATTTGAATTTAAAGGATATTTAACCATACCCGCCGAATTTGAGGAGTACCAATAAACGGCCAGCAACCCGATGCGAAACAAGTCACGCTGCGGCAGCTGCACCCCCCAAAAAGCAATTTGAAGGTTTAGAATTGTGCAGCATTTGCGAAAAATCGGGACCCCTGGGGTCCGGCTCGCTGCGGCGGAATGGATATGAAGCGGGTTGACCGGCTTCGAATCCGGCTGGACGATAAAATCACCGAACTGCTTGAGACCGAAGCAGGCCGTACCGAATACTGGAACCAGCTCGAAGCTGAGTGCAATCAGAGTTCGATGATCGAATTGCTGGAAGAGAGCCTGAAGCTTGTCGGTGACGTTATCGAATGCGGGGTCTTCCGTGGCAGCTCGACACGCCGCATGAGCCACAGATTGGTCGAGCTGGCCCCATCAAAGATGCTTTTTGCATGCGACAGTTTCGAGGGATTTCCGCAGGACCGGATTGTTGACATGGACCTCAGCCTATTTCGTTTCCGCTTCAAGCTGCGTCGAAAATTCAGGCAAGCTTCCGACGTGCCGCAGCGGCTGATACACTTTTTCGAGACGTATCGTGTCAACGGCCATGTGGTGAAGGGATACTTTTCAGACACGCTGCCGAAGCTTCAGTCCCGGAAATATTGTTTCATCCACATCGATTGCGACATCTATGAATCGCATCTCGACTGCCTCAATGTGCTTTACGAGCAACTGGTGCCGGGCGGCATTGTCGTGTTTGACGACTATGCGGAGCCCAAATGGCCTGGCGCCTCGCGCGCCGTGGACGAGTTCTTTGCCGGCCACCCGGCAAAGCCCGAGCGACTTGTCAACGGGCAGAGAGGCGTATGGTTCGTGCGCAAACCGCTTGCCACAGAAGATGCCACCCCCATGCCTGAACCATTGCGGCTGCACGGGTGACACTGCCCGACGCACTGCGTCCCGTTTCAGGAGACGTTTGTGTCGAGCCGAGGCTCAACGGCTCTAGCCGGTTGCGAAGCCGGGCATGCCAATGCCGAAAACCTGTGCCAGAAGAACGAAATTCAACAGTAGCACAATCGCCGCTCCAAGAATCGCCAGCGCGCGCACCAAAGGCCCGGTTGCAAATTCTCCCATGATATCCTTGCGACCGGCGAACAGGATCAAAGCCACCATCGGCACTGGCAGTGCGATACTGAGCACCACCTGGCTCATCACCAGGGCGCTGGTGGCATTGACACCAAGCGCCACCACGACGAAAGCCGGGATCATGGTCACCAGCCGGCGGAACCAAACAGGCAGGCGCCAGGTGGTGAAGCCTTGCATGATCATCTGTCCGGCCATCGTGCCGACGACCGAACTCGACACGCCCGAAGCAATCAGCGAAACGAGAAAGACACTGGCTGCAGCACTTCCAAGCAATGGGGTGAGCAGGTGATAGGCGGTCTCGATCTCGGCCACCTCGCTATGCCCGGCATGGAATGCGCTTGCTGCCATCATGACCATTGCCATGTTGACCATTCCTGCAATCGCAAGCGCCAGCACGACTTCGATATTGGAAAAGCGCACGACCTTGCGGCGCGCGGCCTGATCGGGGATGACCACCCGGTCCTGCGTCAGCCCTGAATGAAGATAGATCGCATGCGGCATGACGGTCGCACCAATGATCCCGACAGCAATGGTCAGCGCATTGATATCGGCCAGCTGCGGCGTCACCATGCCATAAGCGGCATCTCCCCATGCGATCGGCGCAATGAAAATCTCGATGATAAAGCTCAAGCCGATGATCGACACGAGAGAACCGATGATCAGCTCCATAGTTCTGAAACCGCGAGCCTCGAACAGCAAAATGCCGTAGGTGACGATTGCAGTGACCACCATGCCAGCCATGAGCGGCATGCCGAACAGGAGCGATAGCCCTATCGCGCCACCGAGAAACTCGGCGAGATCGGTAGCCATTGCAGCGATTTCACTTATCACCCACATCACCCAGACCACGGGCGCGGGGAAATTCTCCCGGCACAATTCGGCAAGGTTTCGTCCGGTGACAATTCCCAGGCGGGCAGAGAGGGCCTGAAACAACATGGCGATCAGGTTGGCGACCAGCACCACCCAGAGCAATCCATAGCCATAACCAGCTCCGGCCTGAATGTTGGTGGCGTAGTTGCCGGGGTCCATATAGGCAACCGACGCGACAACTGCCGGCCCGGCGAACAACCATGCGCCACGCCGACGCCGGCCTTTACCTGCGAGAACATCCGCGAATGCCGCCTGTGTCCGTGCCGATGCGGTCGAACTCATTTCTGCTTCCCTAAATTTTGTACACTTCACTTAAATATGGTGCTTCGTGGTTATTTTAAAGCCTTGGCTACATTCATGTCAACATAGTTCATTTATCCAACGAGAACATCAAATTACGAGGACAAAGATTGCATCTGTTTTGCAAAATGTAGCCGCGTCTGTATTCTGTGTTTGGCGTTTCAAACGCAGATGCATCGGGTGGGAGCAGAGACAATGACAGCAGGATCAGAAGGTGGTGATCCCCCGACTGTTCAATCCGAACGGTTCCAGCAGGCGCGCGCGGCACAGGCCATGGCGATCCTTGAAGACTACGCCGAGATGATCAGCGACCTGATTGCGGAAATGGGCGAAGCAAGGATCACCGATATTGCCAGCCGCATGGGCGTGACCCACCCGACCGCCACCAAGGCCGTGGCGCGGCTGAAGCGCGAAAGCCTGGCGGTCTCCCGCCCTTATCGCGGTGTTTTTCTGACTGAAGAAGGTGCTGAACTTGCCGATCGCGTCAGGGCGCGCCATCGCACGGTTGTTGATCTGCTTGTTGCCGTCGGCGTGCCGCCGGAAACGGCCGAAATGGACGCCGAAGGTCTGGAGCATCATGTTTCGGAGATAACGCTCAAAGCTTTTGAGCGTTATCTCAATGCCTCCGCGGCGAAATGAACCTGCCGCGGCTTATTTAAGCTCTCAACCAATCAACTCGATGCATTGTATGCGGCAATCGCCGCCATGTTGACGATGTCGGAATCCTTGGCGCCCATCGAGACGATCTGGATCGACTTGTCGAGACCGACCAGCAGCGGGCCGATGACGGTGGAGCCGCCGAGTTCCTGCAACATCTTTGTCGAGATCGATGCCGAGTGAAACGCGGGCATGACCAGCACATTGGCAGTGCCCGACAGCTTGCAGAACGGATACTGCTCGAGCACCTTGGCGTTGAGCGCCACATCGGCGGCCATCTCGCCATCATACTCGAAATCAACCCGGCGCTTGTTGAGAATCTTGACGGCATCGCGGACCCGCTCGGAGCGTTCGCCGGTCGGGTGGCCGAAGGTCGAATAGGCAAGCATCGCCACACGCGGCTCATAGCCAAGCCGCCGCGCCATGCCGGCGGCTTCCTCGGCGATGTCGGCCAGTTCCTCGGAATTGGGCATGTCGATGACGGCGGTATCGGCGACAAACACCGTGCGGCCGCGGCACAGTGCCAAGGAAACACCGATCATCCGATGGCCGGGCTTGACGTCGACGCAGCGGCGGATGTCCTCGAGCGCGGTGGAATAATTACGGGTGGTGCCGGTGACCATCGCGTCGGCATCACCCAGCGCCACCATGCAGGCGCCAAAATGATTGCGGTCAGTGTTGATCAGCCGCTGGCAATCGCGGTGCAGGTAGCCTTTGCGCTGCAGCCGCGCATAGAGATAATCGGTATAGGCCTCGACCCGGCGTGAGACGCGGGCATTGACCAGCTCGATGCCAGCACGGTCGAGGTCGATGCCGGCCAGTTTGGCGGTTTCGCGCATCTGCTCCTCACGGCCCAGAAGACAGGCGGTGCCGAGCTTCTGGTTCACATAGGACACCGCGGCGCGCATGACCTGCTCTTCCTCACCTTCGGCAAAGACCACCCGCTTGGGATGGCGGCGGACCCGCTCATAGAGCCGCTGCAGGGTAGAGGCGATAGGATCGCGACGCGCCGAGAGTTCCTGCGCATAGGCTTCCATGTCGAGAATCGGCTTTTGTGCCACGCCCGAATCCATAGCCGCCTTGGCGACGGCAACGGGGATGGCCGAGATCAGACGCGGATCAAAGGGCACGGGGATGATATATTGCGGACCAAAACGCGGCCGGACACCCTGATAGGCGGCAGCGACATCATCAGGAACATCCTCACGGGCAAGTTCGGCCAACGCATTGGCGGCGGCGATCTTCATCTCCTCATTGATCGTGGACGCCCGGACATCGAGCGCGCCGCGGAAGATATAGGGAAAGCACAGAACATTGTTGACCTGGTTGGGGTGGTCGGAGCGGCCTGTCGCCATGATCGCATCATTGCGGATCGCCGCAACTTCCTCGGGCGTGATTTCCGGATCAGGATTGGCCATGGCAAAAATGATCGGGTTTTTCGCCATCGATGCGACCATCTCCGGCGTCAATGCACCTTTGGCAGAGAGACCCAGGACGATATCTGCGCCGTCCATGGCGTCAGCCAGTGTGCGAGCCTTGGTCTCGATCGCGTGGCCCGATTTCCACTGGTTCATACCTTCGGTGCGGCCCTTGTAGATCACGCCCTTCGTGTCGCACAGGGTGATGTTCTGGGGCGTAAAGCCCATCGCCTTGACCAGTTCGATACAGGCAATAGCTGCAGCGCCAGCACCATTGCAGACCAGCTTGGTGGTTTTGAGATCCCTGTCGGTCAGATGCAGCGCATTGATCAGACCGGCCACGGCAATGATGGCGGTGCCGTGCTGGTCGTCATGGAACACCGGGATGTCCATGATCTCGCGCAGCCGTTGCTCGATGATGAAGCAATCAGGAGCCTTGATATCCTCGAGATTGATGCCGCCAAAGCTGGGGCCGAGGTAGCGGACACAATTGATGAATTCGTCGACATTCTCGGTATCGACTTCCAGATCGATGGAATCGACATCGGCAAAGCGCTTGAACAGCACCGCCTTGCCTTCCATCACCGGCTTGGAGGCAAGCGCGCCGAGATTACCCATCCCTAGAATCGCGGTGCCATTGGAAATCACGGCCACCATGTTGCCTTTGGCGGTGTAATCGAAAGCACGGGACGGGTCGTCGGCGATTGCCTGGACCGGAACAGCGACGCCGGGCGAATAGGCCAGCGACAGATCGCGCTGCGTTGCCATCGGTTTGGTCGGATTGATTTCAAGCTTGCCTGGCCGTCCGCGGGCGTGGAAATCCAGCGCCTCCTGATCGGTCACAGCTGAAATTGAGCGATCTGATTTGTCCGTCCCTGGCATAATTTTCCATCCCTTTACAAGCGACCTTGTGTATGGCGCCTCGTACCTGTTGTCTTTGATACACCCCCACCGTTAGGGTGGTTGGCACGGCCTGTAAAGCCGAGCATCCAGTGAAGCTTACATCGCAAACGATTGAAAACAAGGCAGGCATTTCCTCTTGAACGCCGAAACTCCGTTAAACCCCGCCATACTGACGACCGCCCAACTCGCGACAGCCGAAAGCCGCGCCACGGCCACCCCGATGATGGAGCAATTCATCGAGATCAAGGCCAACAATCCGGATTCGCTGCTGTTCTACCGGATGGGTGATTTCTACGAGCTGTTCTTCGAGGATGCGGCTGACGCGTCGCGCGCACTCGGCATCACGCTGACCAAGCGAGGCCAGCATCTGGGGCAGGATATCCCGATGTGCGGTGTGCCGGTGCATGCGGCGGACGATTATCTGCAGAAGCTGATCTCGCTCGGGTTCCGGGTGGCTGTCTGCGAGCAGACAGAAGATCCGGCTGAAGCCAAGAAACGCGGCGCCAAATCCGTTGTGCGGCGCGACGTGACACGACTGGTGACACCGGGAACGCTAACCGAGGAAAAGCTGCTCGACCCGTCGCAATCAAATTTCCTGATGGCCTTGGCACGGGTCAAGGGAGCAGGCGAAGCACAATACGGTCTGGCCTGGATCGATATTTCCACAGGGGCCTTTCATGTCGGCGAAAGCCGTCTGGCGCGGCTGATGGCCGACATCGCGCGAGTTGAACCGCGCGAATTGATCCTGGCCGACAATGTGTTTCACGATCCGGAAATCCGGCCGCTGATCGACCAGATCGGCCGGGTGGCAGCACCTCAACCGGCGGTGCTGTTTGACAGCGCATCAGCAGAAGGCCGTATTGCCAGGTTTTTCGATGTCGGATCGCTCGACGGCTTCGGCAGCTTTTCCCGCGCCGAGCTGGCGGCGGCGGCGGCAGTCATCGCCTATGTCGAAAAGACCCAGATTTCCGAACGGCCAGCACTTGGCCGGCCCGAGCGCGAAAGCGACGGCGACCGGATGTTCATCGACCCGGCGACACGGGCGAGCCTCGAGCTGGTGCGGACGCTTTCCGGCGACAGGCAAGGCAGTCTGATCAAAGCGATCGACCGCACCGTGACCGGCGGCGGCGGGCGCAAGCTTGCCGAATGGCTGATGGCGCCGCTCACCGATCCCGACGCCATCAATGCACGACTCGACGGCGCCTCCCATCTGATCGCCAATCCGATGCTCAGCGACAAGTTGCGGCGGGCGCTCAAGGGCGTGGCCGACATGCCGCGCGCACTGTCGCGGCTGGCGCTCAACCGCGGCGGCCCGCGCGATCTCGGCGCAATTCTGGCCGGTCTGACAGCCGCGAATGACATCGGCGCGCTGTTTGGTACTGATGAGTCCCCGGCGCATCTGGAAAAGGCAGTGACTGCGCTCCGGGCGGTTCCCGGCGAGATCGGCGCGCGGCTGGCTGCGACACTTGACGACGAGTTGCCGCTGCTCAAGCGTGACGGCAGTTTTGTGCGCTCAGGCCACTCCCCTGAACTCGATGAACTGAGGGCGCTGAGGGATCAGTCCCGCCGGGTGATTGCCGGGCTGCAGCTGTCCTATGCCGAGGAAACCGGGGTTCGCTCGCTGAAGATCAAGCACAACAATGTGCTGGGCTACTTCATCGAGGTCACCGCGCTCAATGCCGGGCCGCTGACTGACAACGACGAGGCCAAGGCGCGGTTCATCCATCGCCAGACCATGGCCAACGCCATGCGATTTACCACCACCGAACTTTCCGATCTCGAAACCCGCATCGCCAATGCAGCGGGGCAAGCCCTGACCATCGAGTTGGCGGCCTTTGACGAGTTGGTGTTGATGGTGGTTTCGTATGCCGATGCGATCAAGGCGGCGGCGGATGCTCTGTCAGTGATCGATGTGACAGCGGCGTTGGCCGAGCTCGCGCAGGAACAGGGATACTCGCGCCCCAGGGTCGATGACAGCCTGGCTTTCGAGATCGTCGCCGGACGGCATCCGGTGGTCGAACAGGCTCTGCGCCGTCAAGCAGCACAGCCGTTTGTAGCCAATGATTGCGATCTCTCGCCGCCGGACGATAGTGGCGAAGGCGGTACGATCTGGCTGCTGACCGGCCCCAACATGGGCGGTAAATCGACCTTCCTGAGACAGAATGCGTTGATTGCCATTCTGGCGCAGATGGGGTCCTTTGTACCTGCGGGGGCGGCGCATATCGGCGTGGTCGACCGGTTGTTCTCCCGGGTCGGCGCTTCGGATGATCTGGCGCGCGGGCGTTCGACATTCATGGTCGAAATGGTCGAGACTGCAGCCATTCTCAATCAGGCCAGCCCGCATTCACTGGTCATCCTCGACGAGATCGGGCGCGGCACCGCGACCTTTGACGGGTTGTCGATTGCCTGGGCGGCGGTTGAGCACCTGCATGCGCAAAACCGCTGCCGGGGTCTATTCGCAACCCATTTTCACGAGCTGACTGCACTGTCTGAAAAACTGCCACGGCTCAACAATGCCACCATGAAAGTCAAGGAATGGGAGGGCGAAGTGGTGTTCCTGCACGAAGTCGGTGCCGGTGCTGCCGACCGGTCCTACGGCATTCAGGTGGCGCGGCTGGCCGGCCTCCCGGACGCCGTGGTAGCGCGTGCCCGCGACGTGCTGAGCTTGCTGGAATCGAGCGAGCGGGAAAACCCGGCGGCGCGGCTGGTCGATGATCTGCCGTTGTTTGCGATGCCTGTTGCCAGGGAGCCGTCAAAACCTGCGAAAGGGCCATCGCAGTCAGACGCTTACCTGACAGAACTGAACCCCGACGACATGACGCCACGCGATGCGCTGGAGGCGCTTTACGAGCTCAAGCGGCGGCAGACGGCACGCGGCTCGGAGTGAACGGCAAAGCCGTCCAAGCCCGGAACGCCAGCCGGCATCAGCCGTGATCGCCCAAGCTCATCATCAGAAAGCCGGTAAAGGACGGATTACCTGGAGCTTTGACAGCCTTGGCAATCTTGCGCATGGCCAGCACGGCTTCGCGATATCCTTGATAGAATTTCCATGTCGGGGTTGCACTGTAGGTCATATCAAGGCGCAGCCTGTCGATGATAAGCTTGGTTGTTGAGGGTTTGACGAAGACTTCCGCCTTCTGGTCGTAATAGGCGGGCGCCACCGTCACGAGCGTCCACTTGGCAAGCTTGTGTCTCGAGAGGGCAGTGACAAGCCCCTGAAAACCTGTCTTCTGATCACCATACAGCAGCTCGCGCAGGGACCCGGCCCAGTCGTCGATTTCCATCGGAGACAGAGCCAATACGGCCGCTTTGAACTTCGGCTTCTCGAACATGGAGACCAAAGCCGACCGGCTGACCAGGGTGGCCATGGCCTCGACGATGTCCCGGGGCGCGTCAAAACGGTTTTCTGCAAAGTGCTCGCGCGCAAAGTCGCCGTGCTGATCCATTTTGAATTTCTTGCCCGTCGCCACCAACTCCGGATTGGAAAACCCGCCAGGATAACGGGACACGAAGCGGTGCTGGGCTTCAAGAAGGACTTCCTTGTTCATGGCATGATCCTATCCAAATTTCTGCTTCAGCCAGAAGCAAACAAAACAATATATGTGCAAAAACATAATTTGAGAGATTACCGAAACGTCTGCCTGACAGGCTTATGAGGGAGGAGGGTTGATGCCAAAATTCGTGATTACCGGGGCTTCCGGCGGCGGCAAGTCGACACTGATCGCGGCCCTTGCGGCAGAGGGATACTCGACAGTTCCCGAGGTTGGACGGCAGATCGTCACCGAGCAACTGGCGTTGAAGGGCACGGCATTGCCCTGGCTGGACCAGGCCGCGTTCATGGACCTTCTTTTTGCCCGGTCTATCGCCGCCTTCGACCAAGCAGGAGAAGCGAAGGAGCAAACCGTATTCTTTGACCGGAGTTTCCTTGAGGCCATCGCCTACGGCACGCTGATTGGCCGGGCGGCGCCACCGGCCATGCTTCAGGCCGCCGCAGAGCGGAGGTTCGAAAAAACCGTCTTTGTCTGCCCTCCATGGAGGGAAATCTTCGCAACCGATGGTGAACGGCAGCACGATTTCGATTTCGCGATCCGCGATTATGAGGCCAATGTGGCGGCTTACAGCGCAGCCGATTACGCGTTGGTGGAAATTCCGCGCGCTTCAATCCAGGAGCGTGTGGCCTTCATCAAACGCGAACTCGCCCGCCTCCCGGACTTTCAGTCTTCCAATTCTGACGAAAAACGCTAAGAAAGGCCCTAAATTCCGGGTCGCTAAAAGGTAAGAGTGCTTATGAGCAAGTTTGACGTCCTTTGCATCGGCAATGCCATTGTCGATATCATCGCCCGCTGCGACGAGGCATTTCTCGTCGACAACAATATCATCAAGGGTGCGATGAACCTGATCGACGCCGAGCGCGCCGAATTGCTCTATTCGCGCATGGGACCAGCGATCGAAGCCTCGGGCGGCAGCGCCGGCAACACTGCGGCCGGTCTCGCCAGCTTCGGCAGCCGTTCGGCCTATTTCGGTAAGGTCTCGACCGATCAGCTGGGCAAGATCTTCAGCCACGACATCCGCGCCCTGGGCGTACATTTCGATACCAAGCCGCTGGACGGCACGCCGCCCACCGCGCGGTCGATGATTTTCGTCACGCCCGATGGCGAGCGCTCAATGAACACCTATCTCGGCGCCTGCGTCGAGCTGGGGCCGGAAGACATTGAAGCCGATGTGGTGGCGGATTCGAAAGTTACCTATTTCGAAGGTTATCTGTGGGATCCGCCGCGGGCCAAGGACGCCATCCGTCTGTGCGCCGAGATCGGTCACAAGCACGGCCGCGAAATGTCGATGACACTGTCTGATCCGTTCTGCGTCGGCCGTTATCGCGAGGAGTTCCTCGAGCTGATGCGCTCGGGCACCATCGACATCGTGTTCGCCAATGCAGAAGAAGCCAAATCGCTTTACGAGACCGACAATTTCGAACACGCGTTGTCACAGCTGCGCAAGGACTGCAAGATCGCCGCGATCACCCGCTCCGAACATGGATCCGTCATTGTCCGCGGTGATGAGCGCCATGACATTGACGCCATAGATATCGACGAAGTGGTCGACACCACCGGCGCCGGCGATCTCTACGCTGCGGGCTTCCTGCATGGTTACGCGGCCGGAAAGCCACTTGATGTCTGTGGCCAGCTGGGCAGCCTTGCCGCAGGGCTGGTAATACAGCAGATCGGACCACGGCCGCAGCTGTCACTCAAGGATGCCGCACGCGACGCCGGGTTCATCTGAACCCGGTCCGCGTCACATCACATCTTCGGGCGGGCGGCCGGCGCGCGAACGGTAGGGTGAAAACGCCCAACTGTAACGGATGGCCCCGCCGCGCACCGCAAATGCGGCGATAACGCCGACCGCGGAAGCCGCGATCAGCGGCGCGCCAAGCAGGCTGGCGGCAACAAAACCGCCAGCGCCGACGAGGGCTGCGGAGACATAGATCTCCGGGCGCATCAGCACTGAAGGCTCACCAGAGAGAAGATCACGCAGGATACCTCCCAGCGTCGCCGTCATCATGCCAGTGACCAGGGCAACGATCGGGGACCCGCTCAGCGCAAGTCCCTTCGCCGCGCCCATCACCGCGTAAGCTGACAGGCCTACCGCGTCGAGCCAGAGCAACAGGCGATAACGTGATTCCACCAGATGAGCGGTGAAATAAACGATCACGGCAACTGCGACGCAGACAATGAGATAGACAGGTTTTTCCACCCAGAAAACCGGAGTGGCGCCGAGCACGAGATCGCGGAAGGTACCGCCACCTATGCCGGTGACGGCTGCCAGAAACACAAAGCCGATCATGTCGAGCTGTTTGCGTGACGCGGCCAGCGCGCCGGTGGCGGCAAAAACCGCCACACCGGCATAATCAAGTCCTTCAAGCGGGGTCATGGGTCTTCCTTTCCCCGCCGGGGATGGTCTTAAACGTCGTAGCCGGATGCCGGGTCTGGCCCTTCGGACCTAGGCGCAGGAGAACCCTCTTTCGGCCCGCCCTTGGCGACACCGACCATGGCCGGACGCAGCATGCGGTCACCGATCACATAACCGGGCTGCACCACGTCAACGACCGTGTTGTTGGGCACGTCTGCATTGGGAACTTCATACATCGCCTGGTGGTAGTTCGGGTCAAACTTCTGGCCCATCGGCTCGAGCTTGCGCACACCGTGGCTCTCCAGCGTCGACAGCATGGCACGTTCGGTCAGTTCAACACCTTCCACAAGCGTCTTCAGGCCGTTGTCGGTATCGCTGTCTGCCTGTTCCGGCACTGCGGCAAGCGCGCGCTGAAGATTGTCGGAAACCTGCAGCATGTCACGGGCGAACCCGGAAACCGCGTAGGTCTTCGCATCCCTGATCTCACGGGCCGTGCGGCGGCGCAGGTTTTCCATTTCGGCCGCCATGCGCAGCCGCTGATCCCTAAGATCGATAATTTCGGCCTTGAGCACTTCCACTGGATCGAGTTCCATGGCGGGTGCTGGCGCAGCGGCATCATCAGCCTTGGGGGCGGCGCCTGCCTGCGGGGTCTCGTGTTCGTTGCCCTGGCTTTCATCGCTCATGTTGTGTATGTCCTGCTGTTCGGAAAAATGTCATAGGGTCACCATTGGTGGTCTGACCCGGGGATATGTTTCGCATATCGACGTTCGGGCCGCAAAAATCAAGGCCCGACAGCGCCAAACGACCGATCTGACACTCAATAAACGCTGCATAAATCGGAATAAATGCATCTGAATCCGGTCAATCCGCCCGATAACCCATTCGATCAGGACCCGGCGCTATTTGCGCACCAGGCGCGAGACCAGTTGCGCAGTATAATCGACCATCGGCACGATCCGCGCATAGTTGAGCCGAGTTGGCCCGATAATGCCGACTGCGCCCACAACCTTGTCCTCGCCATCGCGCCAGGGTGCGACGATCAGGGACGAGCCTGACAGGGAGAACAACTTGTTTTCCGAACCAATGAAAATGCGGACGCCGGAGCCTTCTTCAGCGAGCGTCATCAGTTCGACCAGATTTTCCTTGCGTTCAAGTTCGTCAAACAAAAGCTTGAGCCGATCGAGTTCCTCGCCGACCGACAGGCCTTCCAGCAGATTGCCGCGTCCACGCACAATCAGCCGTGCCGCGCCCGCCCCTTCCCGGCTGCCGGCCCAGACGGCAAGACCGCGTTCGACCAGATCCTGCGACAGCACATCCAGTGCGGAGCGGACTTCGGCGGTGATCCGATCGAGTTCACTGCGCACCTCGCCCATCGTCCGGCCGGCAAGATGGGCGTTGAGAAAATTCGCTGCTTCAGTCAATTGCCCTGCGGTGACACCATCCGGCAGTTCCATCACCCGGTTTTCCACCTGATCATTGCCGCCGACCAGAACCACAAGCGCCCGCTTGGGATCAAGCCGGATGAATTCGATATGGCGGATGGTGGAATCCTGCTTGGCGGCAATGACAAGCCCTGCCCCGCGGGTCATGCCGGACAGCATCTGGCTCGCCTCGGTCAGCAAGGTCTCAACCGGACGGCTTGAATCATCTGAATGCACCTGACGTTCAATCGTCTGGCGCATCTCTGGCTGCAGATCGCCGACCTGCATAAAGGCATCGACGAAAAACCGCAGGCCTTTCTGGGTGGGCAACCTGCCGGCACTGATATGCGGCGCATAAATCAGCCCCAGATCCTCGAGATCGCTCATCACATTGCGGATCGATGCCGGCGACAGAGACATCGGCAACATGCGCGACAGGCTGCGAGAGCCGAGCGGATCACCTGATTCCATATAGCTTTCCACAAGCGCGCGAAAAATCTCCCGCGAGCGTTCATCAAGCGCTCCGACGAGATCCGCCGGTATGGAGGGCGTGTTCATAGTCATTCGTGTTGTCCTCAAGGCGGCCTCTGGACTGCCTGCCTGTGAATATAGGGATTTGCGCAGCGACACGGAAGGGAAAACCGAGCCCCGCAACGCAAAGAGGTCACGAGACGCAACAGGATGCCACAATAGCCAGGAACAGAACGCTTTTTCTTTGCATAGCGCAGCCCACGCCGATAGAACGCGGCAACATTGAAATCAGGAGAGACATGATGCGTCCATCAGGCCGGAACTTAGACAAGATGCGGGCGGTGAGCTTTGAGCGCAACGTATCCAAACATGCCGAGGGTTCTTGCTTGGTCAAGTTTGGCGACACCCATGTGCTGTGCACCGCGAGCCTCGAAGAACGCGTCCCGCCATGGTTGCGCAACGGTGGCAAGGGCTGGGTGACGGCCGAATACGGCATGCTGCCGCGCTCAACCGGTGACCGCATGCGCCGTGAGGCCACATCTGGAAAACAAGGTGGCCGGACGCTCGAAATCCAGCGCCTTATTGGCCGCTCGCTTCGTGCAGTTGTCGATCTCGAAGCGCTCGGCGAGCGCCAGATCACCGTCGATTGCGATGTCATCCAGGCCGATGGCGGAACCCGGACTGCGGCGATCACCGGCGCCTGGATCGCATTGCACGATTGCCTGAAATGGATGGAAGCGCGGTCGATGGCCAAGGTTGACCGCGTGCTCAAGGATCATGTCGCGGCCGTGTCTTGCGGCATTTTCGCTGCTCAGTCGGTGCTTGATCTCGACTATCTCGAAGATTCGGCTGCAGAGACGGATGCCAATTTCGTCATGACCGGGTCTGGCGGCATCGTTGAAATCCAGGGCACGGCCGAGGCCGAACCTTTCACGCAGGAGCAACTTCTGGAGCTTCTGGAACTGGCCAAGAACGGCATCGCCGATCTGGTCGAGATGCAAAAGGAAGTGGTCGCAGGACCGCTGTAAAAGCAATGACGAATGCGCCGCTTACCAC
>Ga0163215_100559_pt1 | contig 56492 bp, 64 predicted proteins | sample SynspAceP_FD_185934 | JGI IMG/M metagenome (GOLD analysis project Ga0163215, IMG submission 185934) | Saline lake microbial communities from Ace Lake in Antarctica - Synechococcus sp. Ace-P (Hybrid Assembly) | ecosystem: Environmental > Aquatic > Non-marine Saline and Alkaline > Saline | place... | reverse complement strand
TCAGATAGCCAGGCTAGATAGTCGTGATGGTCCATGCGCGCCTCCTGCGTTCATGTTCCGTTATATCGCATCAGAGAGTGCATAGCTAATGCGAATTGAGCCTTAATAAATGCTAAGGTCTGTGCGGCGTTAAGAAGGCACCCACGCCTATCTCAGCACTCACTACAGCCTCCAGCTCCGGCAAGGCTGGGTGGAATGCACCTACCCTTCTGGGTGATACATAGCTTGATAAAAAAGTGCCTTTCCTGGCTCCCCGAATACACAAACGCCCCCCTGGGGTATCCAACCAATAGCTAGGTGATTTCGGACCTGTTCGCCTATACTAACGTATGTTCCAGACAGCACGGTATATCGGACCCAAGGTTGATGGACATATACCAACGGATCATACGGATCGACATCTGTATCAGACATGGGCCTGTCCGCCTTTCTTAGGTATTCTATGCATGCTCATTTTCTAGTTACCTGGTTTACCACGGCCACCAGCGGCGGCGTGTCGCGGCATCGGGCGGTTTCAATCGCAGTCCTGATAGCTCGACCCCACGCATATCCGCGCCCGGGCCTGCGCTTCAGTGATGGCGACGCTTGGGCTGGACCTACCAACCAGACAATTGCCGCTCCCGACGAGGTAACTTTCTGAAGCATCTTAAACCTTTCTCACTTCTCGGTTCAAAGTATCCACTTCAGGATTGTCCGGTGTCCAGCACATCTTGGAAGATAACCGCGCGCGCCCGTCATGTTGGACTATCCGTAGATTTTGAATTATTATAAATTATAAATACTTAACCCGCCTATGGGTGCGAAAATACAGATAGGAGACGCCATGCCCTGCCCCGATCCGCACGCCCTATGGATTGAGAAACGCGATGGACGCACTGTCGTTAGTTTCCAGTCCTATTTCTGGACCGGCAACGAGGGGAACCGCAAGGCGCGCGCCGTGGCGATTTTGAAGCGGCTGGCACAGGGAAAGTGGTTCTGTCGCTGGTGCGGCGATGATCTGCCCGACCATCTGCGGGCCGATGCAATCTATTGCCGCGAATCCTGCCGCAAGCGCGCTGCGCGGTCACGGCGCAAGGATGCGCTAAGGCGATGACCGGGGCAGAGTTACGAGCGTATCGGAAAGCGGCGGGACTGACACAGATCGAACTTGCCATGCGGGCGAACGTGTCACGACACACCGTCCAGTATTGGGAACGCAAGCCGTTTATCAAGCCGTGGGAAGCAACGCCCAGACGCTTCGGCGAAATCATGGGATTGCCGTATTTTCTGGCCACTACCGCGCGCACGCGAGTAAGGGGTCTTACTTGGCTGCAAAAAATGGATGCACAGATTGAAGCCGACATGGCCGCAATCATAGAAAGCAGCCGCGCCCGTGAAGCGGCACGCTTAGCAAATCGGCGGATTGTCTGCGGAGCAAGGACGCGAAAGGGCGGATCTTGCCTGAACAAGAGCGAACCCGGAAAAATGCGTTGCAAATTTCACGGCGGAAAGAGCACAGGCCCGAAAACAACGGAAGGTAAAACCCGCATAGCAGAGGCGCAAAGGCTGCGCTGGGCCAAGTATCGGGCTATCGCGTGTCACCATCTGACAGGTGGGGCATAGGGGGCCAAGGAAAGTCTCGCGCGGTTTGCTTCTAGGACCGGGGCCAACGATTCCGCATCATAAACCGCAACAAAAAAAGTTTTTCCATTGCGCGACGCTTCCAAGACATTCCGGGGCAGTCCACGTCAAGGTGGGGGATATAATGGGGGAAACCATTATGGCTTCTCCAGTAAAATCAATCACTTAAGGGGTGCAAGTGGCGGACTGGGGAGGATTCGAACCCCCGACCCCTTGATTCGTAGTCAAGTACTCTATCCAACTGAGCTACCAGTCCGTGGAGGCGGGGTTTAGACGCAAGCCTCGGGCTTGGCAAGGGGCCTTTGCGGTTTTTTGTGCGTCTTGCCTCGGGTGTTCGTGTTGGGCGCCATCCGGTGCGTCAGGTCATGCGGCGCCACACTGCCTCCACGCCTTGCACATGCCGCAGAAGGCATCAGGCAACCTTTGGAACAGGTGACATGCTTTCCGTTTGGAAACTGCGTGGTACCGTCATTGGACCGGTCCAGTGCGTCAACACTGAATCCCGGGCGGTCAACGGGTCTCTTTGGGCAGGACAATCACGAATGTCGTGCCCCCGGTCCCCGTGGTTTCCAGTTCCAGCCGCCCGCCATGACCACGGATCAGATCCTGTGCGATCACCAGCCCCAGACCCGATCCGCCCTTGCGCGCGCCACCCTGAAAGGGCTGGAACAGATGTTCACGCGCTTTGGGTGGCAGGCCGGGGCCTGTATCACTGACACGGATCATCCATGCATCGCTCTGATCCAGCGCCGCAACGCTGATTTCCCCCGGTTTGCCGGTCTGGTCGATCGCCTGGCGCGCATTTCGTACCAAATTGAAGATCACGCGAAACAGCTGCTCGGGATCGGCTCGCACGGTCAGACTGGCCGGCACATCTTCGGACAGGCTGATATCGGCTTCGCCCAGCGCCAACCTTTCGCTGTCCAACACGTCCGAGACCACATCCAGCAACAGCACGTTACGCAGGCGCGGAGCGGGCTCTTCGGCCTTGCCAAACGCCAGCGTGCTTTCGCACAGATGTACCGCACGCGTGATCGAATTCACCAGTTTGGGGGCCAGTCTTCTGACTGCCGGATCTTCGGACATCTCGATCCGGTCCACGAAAAGCTGCGCGGAAGTCAGCATATTGCGCAGATCATGGCTGACCTTTGCAACCGCACCACCAAGCTGCGCCAGCCGTTCCTTTTGCTTCAAGGCACTGGTCAACTGTGTTTGCAGGCTTAGCAGCGCATCCTCGGCCTGCCGCAATTCGCTGATGCCAGAGGTCGGCTCGATGATCCGTCTGCCATCTTCGGGCGCCTCGGCATAATGGGTCATGGCCCTCGCTACCCGCGCAATCGGCATCACCAGCAACCGCTGCACTGCCAGAAACAGCAGCATGGCCGTAAAAATCGAGATGACTGCCGACAGAACAAGAATACGCAGGCCGTAATCCAGCAAAGCGGTCCGCAGGGGGCCGGTCTCCATCGTAACCTCGATCAGCAACCCGGCCTCGCGGGTGGGGTTACCGATCACACGGATCACCGCAGGAACAGGATCGATCAGCTGCGCCATTGCATCGCGGATCAGTTCCAGAGCAGGGGGATCGCGCAAGTCATAGGTGCGATCAACCGCCTGCGGCATCGGCGAGGCAAGAATCAGCTGACGCGCCTCGTCGCGGCGCAACACGACGTTGAAGACTTCGGCATTGCGCAGCAGTTCTTCTTCCAGATCGGGCGAGATCACCTCGTCGGCCAACAGCGCAAGGCTGGCGATCTGCGCCCGCTCCAGACGCAGCAGCAGGTAATCGTCGCGGAAGCGCGCCACAGACGGAACGAAGATCAGAACCTCGGCCAGCATCACGAAGATGATGGTCAGGATCAGGAACCGCCCCGAAAGTGAATGCAGCATCAATGCCTCTTTACTGGATCATGGCAGCCACGTCTGCACCAGACCAACAACCCGCTTTACCATAGGGTTATCAAACAGTCGTGGCGAGAAATAGGCCCCTGCCGCGCGTTTATTGATCTCGGATATCGTGGGATAGGGCGCAACCATGCCAGCCACGGCCGACATCTTGAGGTTGTTGGCTATGGCCATCGACCACAGGGTGATCAACTCGCCTGCCTGATACCCCACAATCGAGGCCCCGACAGGCCGCCCCTTGTAGACCATGACCTTGATCAGACCCTTTGTTTGCTGTGTCGCGATGGCCCGGTCGTTGTGGTGGTATTCAAATCGTACAACTTCCGAATAGATCCCGTGTTCCTTGCGCGCCTGCGCTTCGGTCAGACCCACCTGCGCCAGTTCGGGGTCGGTATAGGTGGCCCAAGGGATATGGGCGGTTTTCTGCTTGGCGGGCAGACCGAACAGCGCCTGCCTGATGATCAGGCCCGCGTGATAGCCCGCAACATGGGTAAACTGCATGCCGCCTGCCACATCGCCGATCGCAAAGACGCGGCGATTTGTCGTCCGCATGCGCGCGTCCACCTTGATGCCCGTCTTTGTCGTCTCGATTCCGGCAGCCTCAAGGTTCAGACTTTCGGTATTGGATTTGCGACCGACCGCAATCAGCAGGTGGGTACCCTTGAACACGCGCCCGTCCTTGGTTTGCACCTCGATGGCCCCAACCTTTCCACGCACTTCCGCCGCTTGCGCTTCTTCCTCGATAGCGATGCCTTCGGCGCGCAGGCTGTCCAGCACGATCGCCGCCATTTCGGGATCATCTTTGCCCAACGCCTTTGCGCCTTCAATCACGGTTACATCGCAGCCCAGCCGCCGATGCGCTTGCGCCATTTCCATCCCGATGGGACCGCCACCGATGATCAGCAGATGGTCGGGTTTATCGCGCAAGTCGAACAAGGTCTCGTTGGTCAGATAGGGCACCTTGTCCAGACCGGGGATCGGCGGCACGAAAGGGCGCGATCCCGTAGCAATCACAATGCGCCTTGCGGTGATCGTGTGATCCCCCGCCTGCACGATATTCGGGCCTGAAAAGGCACCGAATGCGCGGATCACCCGCACGCCCAACCCCTCGAACCGTTCCTGACTGTCGACGGGTTCAATCGTGGCGATGACACGCGCCACATGATCCTTGGCCGCGGCATAGTCGATCTGCGGCACAACCGGAGTGATCCCCATGGCGGCCCCTGCCGTCATCGCATGGGCTGCATGCCCTGCAGCCAGCAGCGCCTTGGAAGGGACACACCCATAGTTCAGGCAGTCGCCACCCATCTTGTGGCCTTCCAGAAGGGTCACATCGGCCCCCATCTGCACCGCACCAGCCGCCACGGACAAACCGCCCGACCCTGCCCCGATGACAAGGATATCTGTCTTGATATGGGTCATCAGATGCCCTTTCCGCGCCGCAGCGCCTTGATCATGACGGGAAGTGCTGTCAGCACACACAAGCCCAACAGCGGCAAAAGGATCTGCGGCTCGAAAATGATCCCCAGATTAGGTGTCTCGCCGCGGGCGAAAACCTCGCCCAGCCCCGCACCCACCGAGGTATAGACAACCCCGCCCGGAATGATCCCCAGAAAGGTCGAAATCACGAAGCGGTTCAGCGGTACCCCCACCAAGGCGGGCACCAGATTGGCGACAAAGAACGGAACCGCAGGGACCAGCCGGATCAAAAACAGCATCGACCATTGATTCTCGTCGATCCCGTCCTTGATGCGTTTGACCGTGCCTTCGCCACTTTCCATCCTCGCGGCCAATCGTTCGCCCAGACCCCAGCGCGCCGCCAGAAAAATCATAGTCGCCCCGATTGTGGCAGCCGTCACATTGAACAAAGCGCCGGGAAAGGTTGCGAACAGGAACCCGCCTGTCAGCGTGGCAAGGGTGGCCCCCGGAAGGGAAAAGGCGACAAAAAGAATATAAACCAGCATGAACAACAGCACGGTCAAAAAGTAATTTGCGTCGCGAAACGCTAGCAACGCCTCGCGGTTGTCGCGTAGCATCTCGAAGGTCAGCACGTCGCGCAGGGTAAAGGCCCCGACAGCGGCCACAATCAGGATCACGATCAGCGGTAACCGGCGTAGCATGTTTGCGGATTTGCCTGCCGCGCTTGGGTCGTTCTCGCTCATGTCCACCATATCCTAACTCCCGTACTACTGTTCGGGGTCAAGATGCGCGGAGCGGGCTGGCAATGACAGGGCCTTGCTTCCCCCCTCACGCTTGCTTGATCCCGAGTGACAATCACCCCCCGAATCTGGCAGTATTCCGGCGGAACTGAAACATTTCTCCCGTTCGACGGGTGAACTTGCCGCTCCGCTTGTGTTTTTTGTTGCAAAACAGCCGGAAAAGCGGCGGGCACGGTTTGACTTGTGAAAAGCCCCTCTCTATAGGACGGGTTTCGGATATCACGGGCCGGCGCGAATCTGGTTCGCAATCGGCATTTGTATTGGAGACGGAGCGATGAAACGCACCTTTCAACCCTCGAACCGCGTGCGCAAGAACCGTCACGGCTTTCGCGCACGTATGGCCACCAAGAACGGCCGCAAGATCCTGAACGCCCGTCGCGCACGCGGCCGCAAGGTGCTGAGCGCGTAAGCGCCAGCATGTTGTAGAAGGCATGACACCGCCGGAGGCCCCCGAGACTGGCACATCAGCCAGCGCAGGGGACAGGCCCCCGGCGGTTTCCGTTTGTCCGGCGACCACCATTCCCACAATCCACATTATCAAGATACGTGCGGATTTCCTGCGCTGCGCCCGTGCAGGTAGGCAAGGGACGGCCGGTATGATGGTGCAGGCCCGCCAGCGGCGCGCCGATGAGGTCGCAACAGGTATCCGTGTCGGGTTTACCTGCACCAAAAAGGTCGGCAACGCCGTGGCCCGCAACCGTGCCAAGCGGCGCCTGCGCGAGGTGGCCCGTCTGGTTCTGCCGGAACATGGCCGCGACGGTTGGGATTACATTCTGATCGGGCGTGAGGGCGCGACCGCAGACCGCCCATTTGATGATCTCAATCGCGATCTTATATCAGCGTTGAAAAAGCTGCATCAGAACCGCACATGACCCCGCTTGCCCATATCGTCGCCCTGCCCGTACGTGCCTACCGGCTGATCTTTTCGCCTTGGGTCGGGTTCAATTGTCGCTACCTGCCCACGTGTTCGGCCTATGCGCTGGAGGCTTTGGAAAAGCATGGTGCGATCAAGGGCACTTGGCTGGCCGCGCGCCGGATTGGCCGCTGTCACCCGTGGGGACGTTCGGGCTATGATCCGGTGCCGGACAGCAAGGGCTGCGGTCATGATCATGGCAATCCAAAGGACTGATCAGCGCTGTTTCTCGAAGCTGATGATCACCTCGCCGATATCGACACCGAACCGCTTCATATAAGCTCGGTTCAGCAAGCGATCCTCGGTCAGCAACCACATCCAATCGTCAAAGGTAACGCGCAGGGTGCCATCCGGCACCGGCAGGTCGATGGTGTAGCGCCAGTTGAACGTATCGCCGCGTTCCTCTCCCAAGGCGTCCCCGATCACACCCGGCGCAGTGCCGCGCCACGTGTCATCGCCAGTTTTGACAAGCGTCCAGACCCGCTGTTCGGTGCTGTCATCCTCATAGAGGAAATCCTCGACCAGCCTCAGAGTCTGCGTCGTCCCGTCCCATGTGCCGTTGATGTCCACTTCGAAACGCCGTCGGACGGTGCCGAAAATATCCTGAAATTGGCCATAGGCCAGGGTTCTGCCCTCGAAGAACTCCTCCAGATTCAAGTTCCGGGTGCCAAGTTTTTCATCCTCAAGCGCAGGTTTGCCCGTGCATCCCGCCAGAGTCAAAAACACTACCGCCAGCCATATCCGCATTTTCACCCGCTCCTGTGATGTGCAGGTGATACGGCCCGACCGCCGGACTGGATGCCTGCAAACGCGCGGCGCTGGCATTTCAACCAGTTGCGGGCTATGGGATGCGAGACAGATGAGGCCATACATGCTTGACGAATCCAACGATATCCATCCGCTGTTTTACGGTGCGCCCAAAAGCACCGAATTCAAGAAACTGCGCAAACGCATCGTGCAGCATACGCGCGAAGCGATCGAGCAATATGGCATGATCGAACGCGATCCCGCGAACCCCGAGGCCCGGCCCCGCTGGCTGGTCTGCATGTCGGGTGGCAAAGACAGCTATACCCTGTTGGCCGTGCTGCATGAATTGCAATGGCGCGGGCTTTTGCCGGTCGATCTGCTGGCCTGCAATCTGGATCAGGGTCAACCCGGATTCCCCGCAACTGTCCTGCCCGAGTTTTTGCAGCGCATGGGCGTGCCGCACCGCATCGAATATCAAGACACCTATTCCATTGTCGTCGACAAGGTACCAGCAGGACGCACCTATTGCGCGCTGTGTTCCCGTTTGCGGCGCGGCAACCTCTACCGCATCGCCCGCGAAGAAGGGTGTTCTGCAGTTGTCCTCGGCCATCACCGCGATGATATTCTTGAAACATTTTTCATGAATCTCTTTCACGGTGGGCGTTTGGCGACGATGCCCCCGAAACTGGTCAACGAAGAGGGTGACCTGTTCGTTCTACGCCCCCTCGCGCATGTGGCCGAACAGGATTGCGAGCGTTTCGCCCGCGCGATGGACTATCCGATTATCCCTTGCGATCTGTGCGGATCACAGGACGGGTTGCAGCGCCAACAGGTGAAACAGATTCTTGACGAGTGGGAAAAGAACAGCCCCGGCCGGAGACAGATAATGTTCCGTGCGCTGATGAATGCACGGCCCTCGCATCTGCTGGACCCCAACCTGTTCGATTTCGTCGGATTGACGCGGGATTCAGTAAAATTCGATCAAGTTGACAGCGCTCCGCCACGCTTGCGTTAAACTTGTTTTGAGAAAACGCCCCTAACCTGCCCGAAGAACAGGACAGGAACATTAGGTGTGGTATCTTCGCTGAAAAAAGATCTGGTGCGATGGCAGCGTTCTGTCCGAAAGGCCATGACCGGACCGCAGGCTTTGGCATTTCTGCCCGCCATTGCCTTGGCCGCGTTCTGGTTGGGCGGCGAGACCTGGTTGTTGCTTTGCGCCATTGGCCTGCCGATGGTCTTTGCTATCGCGGGCGGATTCTCGGCCTCTGTGTCTGTGACGGGGGTGACTCAAGATCAGGGACAAACCTCCGGCGCTCTGGATCTGGCTGTGCAGAATGCAGTGCTGCAAGCCGCGCACACAGGACGCACCACGGCTTGTTTCATGCTTGCCGTGGACGAACTTCCGGACATCCTTGATCGTTATGGGTCCGCTGCAACCGAAACAATGATGCTCACCATCGTATCCCGTATCGCCATCGGTCTGCGCGAAGGGGATCGTGTTATCCGTCAACCGGACGGAACCTTTGTGGTGGTTCTCGCGCCGATGCGTCATCTGGATCTGGAAACCGCCCTGCAGATCGCGGGAAGATTGCAGGTAACAGTAGAAGACCCACTATCTGTGGATGCAGCAACGGTTTTTCTGTCATGTTCTATCGGATTCTGTCTGGGTGCCCGCAATCCCGGCCCCGGCAGTGCAGACTTGATCAACGCAACGCGCGCAGCCTTTCTTGATGCAAGGCAAAACGGACCCTCGGCCATCCGCGCCTATACTGACCGGATGCGCCAAGCCCGTCATGACCAAAGCCTGCAGGCGGATGAAGCCGCACTTGCGCTGGAAAGCGGCCAAATCCTGCCTTGGTTCCAACCGCAGATTTCGACCGATACCGGCCAGATCACAGGGTTCGAAGCGTTGGCCCGGTGGCAGCACCCGGAACGTGGTCTGATCCCGCCTTCAGATTTCCTGCCAGTGCTCGAACAGTCGGGTCAACTGGAACGCTTGGGCGAGGTGATGCTCTACGGCGCGTTGACAGCTTTGCGTGCTTGGGACACCGCAGGACTGGGTATTCCCCGCGTCGGGGTGAACTTTGCTACGCAGGAACTGCATAATCCAAAACTGGTCGACAAGATTCGCTGGGAACTGGATCGTTTCGATATGTCCCCCTCAAGACTGGCGGTCGAAGTACTGGAAACCGTTGTCGCAGCAGCGCCTGATGACATCATCTCTCGCAATATCAACGGCTTGGCCAAACTGGGATGCACGATCGACCTTGATGATTTCGGGACGGGACATGCATCTCTGTCATCGATCCGGCGCTTTGCCGTTAGCCGGATCAAGATTGACCGGTCTTTCGTCATGAAACTTGACCGCGACCCGGCGCAGCAGCGCATGATCAACGCGATCCTGAGTATGGCTGAACGGCTTGACCTCGACACCGTTGCCGAAGGCGTCGAAACGCTGGGCGAACACGCAATGCTGGCGCAACTGGGTTGCGGTCATGTGCAAGGGTTCGGCATTGCCCGCCCCATGCCGTTTGTACAGACCCTCGATTGGGTGCGCGACCATAACGCCAAACTGCAAGACGCGCCGGTCATCGGGCGGGTATCCAAGTAACACCATCCTGCACAACGCTTGCAGCAAGCGGTCATCTGTCCCCTCAGCGCGGCCCGCAGCAAGGCGAATGGCCGCATATAAGCCCGAAAAGCCCATAATCCGCTTGACCTTTTGCCCTGCACTCTGTTGAACCACCCTCACTCAGACAGGACTGGCGGGAGCCCCCGATGGACAATCAGAACAAAAACCTTCTTCTGGCAACAGCGCTCAGCTTTGCTGTTATTCTGATATGGTTTGTGCTGTTTCCGCCACCCGCGCCCCCTGAAGTGGATCCAAATAATCCCGCTGTTGCATCGGCTCCTGTGGCATCCACCCCGACGTCGTCAGGTGACAGCGCAACAGAAACCACAGCCGCTGCGGAACCTGCCCAAGACGCGCCGCGCATTTCCATCGAGACGCCCCGCGTCACGGGCTCTGTGTCGCTTCTGGGCGGTCGCATCGACCAGTTATCTCTCAAGGATTACCGCGAAAGTCAGGCGCCCGGCGCCGATATCGTGACCGTTCTGTCGCCGATCGGGCAGCCGAACGCCTATTATGCGCTGTATGGCTGGGCTCCCGGCACAGGGCTGGGGCTTGAAGATGTGCCAGGTGCCAACACACTGTGGCAACAAGACAGCGGCGACACACTCAGTCCGGGCGCGCCTGTGTCACTGATCTGGGAAAACGGCAAGGGCCTGACCTTCCGCCGCCAGATCGGCATTGACGACAATTTCATGTTCACCATCACGCAAAGTGTTGAAAACACTGGTGCGGAAGCAGCTACCATGGCGCCTTACGGCATTCTGGCACGCCATGGTGAACCGCAAGACCTGAAGAATTTCTTCATCTTGCATGAAGGTCTTGTGGCCATGGCTGACGGCACACTGACCGAGACAAACTATGACGACATGCCGGATTTCGCCTTCAACGACCGCGAAGGTGCGCGGGCAGAAGTGACGCAGGTGACGCAGAATGGCTGGATCGGGTTTACCGACCACTACTGGATGTCCACCTTGATCCCGGCATCCGGCAGCCCGTTCAAGGCCGTTGCCAAATATGACCAACAACGCGACATCTACCAGACCGAAACCGTGATGCAGACACAGTCGGTCGCCCCCGGCCAAACGATCACAGCCGAATCGCGCCTGTTTGCTGGACCCAAGGAATGGGCCACGATCCGCGCTTATGAAAAAGACGGTGGTGTGGACCGCTTTATCGACTCCATCGACTGGGGTTGGTTCTTCTTTCTGACCAAGCCGATCTTTGCCGTCCTGCATTATATCAATGTCTGGTTGGCCGGTCTTGGTCTGACAGGGTCGATGGGCTGGGCAATCATCGGATTGACCTTGCTGATCAAGGCGGCGCTGTTCCCGCTGGCTTATAAATCCTATGTCTCGATGGCCAAAATGAAAGAACTTCAGCCCAAAATGGAAGAGCTGAAGAAAGCTGCGGGTGATGACCGCCAGAAGCTTCAGAAAGACATGATGGAGCTTTACAAGAAGGAAAAGGTAAACCCCGCTTCGGGTTGTCTGCCGATCCTGTTGCAGATCCCGATCTTTTTCTCGCTCTACAAAGTGATCTTTGTAACGCTCGAATTGCGCCACGCCCCTTGGATTGGCTGGATCACCGATCTCAGCGCGCCCGACCCCAGTTCGATCTTCAACCTTTTTGGTGTTTTTCCATGGGATGCGCCCGACCCCAATTCGATCCTTGCCCTGATTTTTATCGGCATCCTGCCGATCCTTCTGGGTATCTCGATGTGGCTGCAGCAAAAACTGAACCCAGCGCCAACCGATGCGACACAGGCGATGATCTTTGCATGGATGCCTTGGGTCTTCATGTTCATGCTGGGTGGTTTTGCCAGCGGGCTGGTGGTGTACTGGATCGCGAACAACACGATCACATTCACGCAGCAATACCTGATCATGCGCAGCCAAGGCTACAAGCCGAACGTGTTCGGCAACATCAAGGGTAGCTTCCAGCGCAAGCCGAAAACCGGTGCAAAGTAATGGCGCGACTGGCGCAGATATGGCGCTATCCGGTGAAATCCCATGGGCGCGAGGCGATTGACCACGCGCATCTGACCGCAGATGAATGTCTGCCGGGCGACCGGATCTGGGCCATCGCGCATGAGGCGTCACAGGCCGATAACACGGCATGGTCGCCCTGCTCAGGCTTTACCCGCGTGGCCTCTTCGCCCGCACTGGCGGCAATACGCGCCCACCTGCATGAGGATTTGCAAACAGTCACGCTGGACCATCCTATGCAAGACAGTTTGACTGTTGCGCCGGATATGGAACCTGCAAGCCTGCTGGACTGGGTACGTCCCCTGACGGCTGCGGGTCGCGCTGTGCCTGTGCGTGTGATCCGCGTACCGGGTCGCGGGATGACCGATAGTGACTACCCGTCGCTGACCATCGGGAACCTCGCCTCGCACCGCGCGGTCGAAGGGCGTCTGGGTCGGTCACTTCAGGTGGAACGGTGGCGCGCGAATATCTGGCTTGATGATTTGCCTGCTTGGGAAGAATTTGACTGGATCGGCAAAACCATTCAAATCGGCGCAGCGACCCTGAAGATCGTTGAACGCACAGGACGTTGCGCTGCACCTGCGGCAAACCCTGATACAGGCTTGCGTGATACCGATCTGCTGCACTTTCTGGAAGAGCAGTGGTCCCACCAGGATTTCTGCGTCCATGCCGTGGTAACAGGGTCAGGTCCCATCACCATTGGCGACACAGCAAAGGTCATCTGATGCAGCAACTTCCCTTTCCTCTGGCCCAAGAGCCTGACGCCCAGACTGCTGAAACCGGCAGGCTACTCTTTGCAGGCGAGACCGAGTTTCTCAAAGGTGTGGTCGCTATGGCGGGTCTGCCGCCCGCAGACCGGATCGAAACCTGTTTTGCCGGACGCTCGAATGTGGGCAAGTCCAGCTTGATCAACGCCTTGACGGGGCGCAAGGGTCTGGCACGCGCGTCGAACACGCCGGGCCGCACACAGGAAATCAATTTTTTCACTGTAGGCCCCAGCCACTATCTGGTCGATTTGCCGGGCTATGGCTATGCCAACGCGCCGGTAGCGATCGTTGCCAGATGGCAGAAACTGCTGAAGCAATACCTGTCCGGTCGCCAGACCCTGCGCCGTGCTTTCGTGCTGATCGACTCGCGCCACGGTGTCAAACCCGTCGACGAAGAGATCATGTCGCTGATGGACAGCTCTGCACTGACGTTTCAGGTGGTGATGACCAAGGTCGACAAGATCAAGGTCTCGGAACGCGACGCTGTGCTGGATCAGGTGCGCAGTGCTCTGGTAAAACACCCCGCCGCCTTTCCAGAGATCATCCTGACCTCCTCGGAAAAAGGCGAGGGGATCGCCACCTTGCGCGCCACGATCGCCGCGCTGGTCTGACGCGTCCGCCGCATTTTCTTTTTGCGTGAAATATCCCGGGGGGAGTCCGCAGGACGGGGGGCAGCGCCCCCCATCTGTCGCGTTGCATCAGACGTGCTGGCCGCCATTCACCTCGATCTCGGTGCCGGTGATATAAGATGACTGGTCCGAGCACAGAAAAAAGATGGTTGCCGCGACTTCCTCGGGCTGGCCAAGTCGCCGCAGCGGAAGTTTCTCGACAATCTTGTCCGTACCCGGCGACAGGATCGAGGTTTCGACCTCGCCAGGTGCCACGGCATTGACGCGCACGCCGAAGGGGCCGAAGTCATGGGCCATCTCGCGCGTCAGCGCCGACAGTGCCGCCTTGGAGGTGGAATAGGCCGCACCAGCAAAGGGATGCACCCGCGCGCCCGCGATTGAGGTGATATTGACAACAGATCCACGCGCAGCCGCCAGCTCTTCTTTCAGCCCGCGCGCCAACACGACCGAGGCAAAGAAGTTGACGTGGAAGACGTGCCCCCATGTCCGCAGGTCGGTACTGATGGTATTCAGCCGCTCGCCGGTATTGCCCTTGGGCGAGATGCCCGCATTATTCACCAGCGCATCCAGTCGCCCGTCCAACCGCTCGCGGATATCGGCCAGTTTGGCAATCGTGTCATTGGGGTCGGCCAGATCGATCTGCACGTGATTGTCGGCTCCACCACCCCAAGGACATTCAGCAGGGAAAGCATGGCGCGAGCAGGTGATCACGCGCCAGCCTTCGGCGTTGAAGCGGCGCACTGTTGCATGACCTATACCCCGGCTTGCCCCGGTCAGAAGCAATGTTTTCCGACGTTCGACCATTCATGGCACCCCTTGCTGCTGTCTGGCGCTGACCCTATCACTACGCTGCGCGGATACAACGCGGCACTTGGCAGGGCGGACCCCAACCGATAGGACGGGTGCAGAGGAACACGGGATGAAGAAAAGAGATATGAACCGCGACTGGATCGCCACCGCCCGGACCCTGTCCGAGGCCCTGCCCTATCTGCAACGTTATGCAGGGGCCATCGTTGTCATCAAGTTTGGCGGTCACGCCATGGGGGATGACGAGGCTATGGATACTTTCGCCCGCGACATCGTATTGATGCGGCAAGTCGGGGTGAATCCCGTGATCGTCCATGGCGGTGGCCCGATGATCAACGACATGCTGGAGAAATTGCAGATCAAGTCGGATTTCGTGCGCGGCAAACGTGTGACCGATGCCGCCACGATGGACGTGGTCGAGATGGTTCTGTCCGGTCAGGTCAACAAGCGGATTGTGCAGGCGATCAACGCGCAGGGCGGTCGGGCCGTGGGCCTGTCCGGCAAGGATGCCAACCTGATTTTCTGCGAGCAGACCGATCCCGATTTGGGACTTGTCGGCACCCCTTCCGAGATTGACCCCTCGATTCTGCGGACGCTGTTTGATGCCGGTGTGATCCCCGTGATCGCGCCGCTGGGTGCCGGTCGCAATGGCGAGACTTTCAATATCAACGGCGATACGGCGGCAGGCGCGATTGCCGCGGCCCTCAAAGCCGACCGTTTGCTGCTGCTGACCGATGTCGCAGGTGTGAAAAACAAGGAAGGCGAGGTCCTGACCGCAATCACCGCCGAGCAGATCCGCGAAATGACAGCAGATGGGACTATTGCGGGTGGAATGATCCCCAAGACCGAAACGGCGCTTGCCGCAATCGACGGTGGCGTGCGCGCCGTGGTGATCCTTGATGGCCGCGCGCCCAATGCCACACTGCTGGAACTGTTCACCGAACATGGCGCAGGCTCGCTGATCAGGGCGCATTTCGATTGAGCAATGCGGGCGCGGATGAAACCCGCGTGACCTATGATGCCGTGCTGACAGCAGGGAGAGCTGTGCATCTGGACATTGCGGGCGCATTTCATCCCGATCCCGCGCATGGCTGCCCGCAGGGGACGGAAACCCTACTGCTGTTTTCCCCGCTGGAACCCGGGTTCTGGGCCGCATTCACCGCTAGTCCCGAATACCGGGACGGGGCACCCGAACCTCTTGACCGTTGGTCTGTCCGGGGCATTACGGAATTGGCGCGTGTCTTTGGCGGAACAGCCCTTTTTCCTTTTGGCGGATCACCTTACCTGCCCTTTCTACGTTGGGCTGTTGTGTCAGGGCGGGCATGGTCATCGCCCGTGGGTTTGTTGGTGCATGACACTGCAGGGCTATTCATTTCATATCGCGGCGCCCTTGCATTGCCACTGCGGCTGGACTTGCCTGCCCCGACCAGCTCAAACCCATGCATAAGCTGCGTCGGCCAACCCTGCATCAGTGCCTGTCCGGTAGGAGCTTTGGGTGCACAAGGTTATGACGTGCCCGCCTGTCGTGCCCATATCGCAGGCAGTGCAGGGCGCGATTGCATAGATCGTGGCTGCGCGGTGCGGCGGGCCTGTCCTGTCAGCAAAGGCTATGGCAGGTTGCCGGTGCAATCCGCCTTTCACATGAAAGCCTTTCAATGACCCGCACCCTGATCCTGATGCGACACGCCAAATCCGACTGGGGCAGCCCGGGCATGCCGGATCACGACCGTCCGCTGAACGAACGCGGGGCAGGTGACGCTCCGACAATGGGTCAATGGCTGCGCAAAAGCGGACATTTGCCGGATGAGGTGCTGTGTTCCACCGCCATTCGCACCCGCGAAACGCTGGTGGGGCTCGGGCTGAAAGCTGAAACGCAGTACCTGCCTGCGCTCTATCACGCCGATCCCGACACGATGCTGGACGTTTTGCGGAGTGCCACCGGAACAACTGTTCTGATGCTGGGTCATAACCCCGGCATTGCGTATTTTGCAGCCGATCTGTTGCGCCATGCCCCTAACCATCCAAGGTTCGACGACTACCCGACCTGTGCGACACTGGTCGCGCAGTTCGAGATTGCCGAATGGGGCGATCTCAGGATCGGCACGGGGACAGCGACAGGCTTTGCAATTCCCGCCGATCTGACATGAAAACACCGCCCGAGGGCGGTGTTTCGCAACATCGTCAACCGGGTGTCAGTGTCCCAGAATCTGGCTCAGGAACAGCTTGGTCCGTTCGGATTGCGGGTTGTTGAAGAACTCTTCGGGTTCATTCTGTTCCACGATCTGGCCCTGATCCATAAAGATCACGCGATTGGCCACTTGGCGGGCAAAGCCCATTTCATGCGTGACGCAGATCATGGTCATCCCGTCTTCGGCAAGACTGACCATCGTATCAAGAACTTCCTTGATCATCTCGGGGTCCAGCGCCGATGTTGGTTCGTCGAACAGCATGATGCGCGGGCGCATGCATAGTGAGCGGGCAATTGCCACACGCTGTTGCTGGCCGCCGGACAACTGGCCGGGGTATTTGTCGGCCTGTTCGGGGATCTTGACCTTTGTCAGGAAATGCATCGCGATTTCCTCGGCCTCGCGCTTGGGGATCTTGCGGACCCAGATCGGCGCAAGGGTGCAATTCTCCAGAATCGTCAGATGCGGGAAAAGGTTGAAATGCTGGAACACCATCCCGACCTCCGACCGGATACGGTCGATATTCTTGAGGTCGGACGACAACACAGTGCCATCCACAGTGATCTTGCCCTTCTGGTGTTCCTCCAGCGCGTTGATGCAGCGGATCAGCGTCGATTTTCCTGACCCTGAAGGCCCGGCAATCACGATCCGTTCTCCGCGATAAACAGTCAGATCGATGTCGCGCAGCACGTGGAAACTGCCGAACCACTTGTTCATCTTCTCGATGGAGATGGCCACCTCATCCGACACGTTGGCTTCAACGCGCGGGATCGGGGCGGTGCTTAGTCCTTGCTCGACCATGGTACTCTCTCCTCAGCGGTGATCGGTCCGGAGGCGTTGCTCCAGATACATTGAATAGCGGGACATGAAGAAGCAGAAGGTAAAGAACAAAAGCCCCACAAAGATGTAGAGTTCCCAGTAGATACCATTCCATTCGCTTGTGGCCCGGATAGCGTTCGTAAGTCCCAGAGGGTCACGAAGACCGATGAACACAACAAGCGTCGTATCCTTGAACAACCCGATAAAGGTGTTCACGATTCCGGGGATCGAGATTTTCAGCGCCTGCGGCAGGATGATCAGGCGCATGGATTTCCAGTAGTCCAGACCCAGCGAATTGGCCGCCTCGTACTGTCCAGACGGCAGTGCTGCCAGACCGCCGCGCACGACTTCAGCCAGATAGGCCGAGGCGAAAAGCGTGACCATGATGATCACACGCAGCAGCAGATCGAAAGTAGTGCCTGGTGGCAGGAAATAGTTCAGCAACAAGGACGCTGTGAACAGCCACACGATCAGCGGCACACCGCGGATCACCTCGATAAAGGTCACGCAGACCCATTGGATCAGCGGCATCGACGATTGCCTGCCCAAAGCCAGCGCGATCCCCAATGGCAGCGACAGCACAATACCGGAGGTGCCGATGATGATGGCCAGCATAAAGCCGCCAAATTGGTCCGAAGACACAGCCGTCAAACCCCAGGGCAGGATAGACTTCAGCACGCCTTGCACTGATGGCAACAGAGGGAACAGACCCGTGATCCCCAGAAAGGATAGCGGGTTCATGAAGATCAACAGAAAAGCCAGAATACCGGCCAACGTGCCCCCAAGCATCCCGAAACGAGCGGTCACCGCACGTCCGATCAGGACGCAGGCCACAAGACCCAGCGCCACCAGAACCGGCAACCAGACAGACCCGCCCCAAAGCAGGAAGAAGGCGACAAACGGATAGGCCAAAGAGAACAGCAGCATCGCACGCGGCAGGCTGGAATAGAGAACAGGCGCCACGGCGACCACCAGCAAAAGCAATGCGAGCAAGGGGCGCCAGTAACCGAATACAAGGATCAGCCCGTTGCTCAATTCGTTCTTCATGGCAGAGACGAATTCGATCCGCTGCGTCGCGTTCATGCCACCATTGAACACGGTGTCGACGCCCCCCGCCGCAGCCAGCTCCTCTTTCCGGAATAATGTGGCCAGAAGCGGATTGTCAGTCGGGTAGAAGCCGAACAGGATCTGGAGCCATCGCTCGTTTATAACCGCCCAGCAGGCGGCGCTTTCCAGCCCGCGCGCATCGCGGATCGCGCGGCAATCGTTCAGGGATGTGGCGTTCCAAATGCCGTTCCACGTCCATGGCAATATACCCGAAAGTACATACCAGATGACGTATAGCGCCACAAAGGTCAGGATCGCGTTGAACCAGGACGACACAAGGTTCTCGCGCACCCAACGGGTCACCCCGACTTGCCCCAGCGGGGGCGTGGCGGGTTCCAGCATCTCGCGACGGACATAAGCGACGGAATGGGGATTCTGCGTGCTCATGTCATCGCTCCTTCAACTTGACGGTGGAGTTGTAGAAATTCATCGCTGACGAGATGATCAGGCTTGTGATCAGGTAGAATATGCCAAGCAGCAGCATGCCTTCCAACTCGCGCCCCGTCTGGTTGATCGTGATCCCCCCAAGGGTCGAGCGGACATCCATATATCCGACCGCGATCGCGAGCGATGAGTTCTTGGTCAGGTTCAGGTATTGCGAGATCAGCGGCGGGATAATCACCCGCAGCGCCTGTGGCAGAATGATCAATTGCATGGTGCGGTTGGGCTGGATGCCAAGGGCAAACGCCGCTTCCGTTTGCCCCTTGGAAATTGCCAGAATACCGGACCGCACAATCTCGGCGATGAAGGCCGATGTGTAGAGCGACAATGCCAGCCAAAGCGCGATGAACGAGTTGCGGATCTGCAGGCCCCCGACAAAGTTGAAGCCGCCCAGTTCAGGCATCTCCAGTCCGATGGGGCGACCCATGATGAAAAACACCAGTGTGACAGGCAGAACCAGCAATGCCAGTGACAAGCGCAGCACAGGCAGTTGATGTCCTGTCTCTTGCTGGCGTTTGCGTGCGATATGGCGCAGCACAAAAATTCCGATGATCGACAGAATGAAAACCGCGACAACAAAGACCGAGCCGTCAGCCCAGACGGGACGCGGGATATAAACGCCCCTGTTCGAAACGGCGACACTATCCCACAAGATCATCGATGCTCCGCCACCTTCACGGAAATCGCGCGGTTGCGGGGTAGCTTCTGTCATGACGGCAAAGACGATCAGAATCCAGATCAGCAGCGGCGTGTTACGCATCGCCTCGACGTAGAACGTCATGATACGCGCCACCAGCCAGTTCTTGGACAGGCGCAGCACGCCTGCCAGAACTCCGATGACCGTGGCAAGGATGCACCCCAGCACAGCCACGACAAGGGTGTTCAAGATGCCTACAAACGCGGCCCGTGCGTGTGTGTCCTGAGACGAGAAGGGAATGAGTTGTTGGTTGATGTCATAGCCAGCAGTGCTCCAGAGAAAGTTGAAGCGGATGTCCTTGCCAAGAGCGGCCAGATTGGTGACCGTGTTGTCGACCAGTTCGACCAACAGCAGCATGATCAGGATGGCGGCGACGACCTGTATGGTCATCGAACGGTAGCGCGCATCGTAAAGGAGCTGACTTAGTCGGAAGGATTCGCGCGGTGGGTCGGTCGCTTCGGCCATGCACACTCCTGAAAGCAAAATAGAATACGAGAGGTCAGACGAAGGCCTGACCCACAATGGGGCGTCATAAGATTGGATATATTACGGGAAAGGGGCCCGGCGATACTGCCGGACCCCCTTGCGTTAGTTGATCAACGGAACGGCGGTGCGTACAGCAGGCCGCCATCGGTCCACTGTGCGTTCAGACCACGCGCCAGACCGATAGGTGTGGCTTCACCGATGTTGCGCTCGAACACTTCGCCGTAGTTGCCGACAGCAGCAATTGCGCGCGAAGCCCAATCATTATCAAGACCGATCATTGCGCCCAGTTCACCTTCGGTGCCCAGAAGACGGTTGATCTCGGGATTGGTTGTCGGGTTGGCGCTCAATTCCGCCACGTTGGCAGAGGTGACACCATACTCTTCAGCCGCGATCAGCGCGTTCAGTGTCCAAGAAACAATATCGCCCCACTCGCTGTCACCATGGCGTACGGCGGGTCCCAGCGGCTCTTTCGAGACGACTTCCGGCAACATCACATGCTCGCTTGCGTTCTCGAAGGTGGCGCGTGTTGCAGCCAGACCGGAGACGTCAGTGGTATAGACGTCGCAGGCGCCAGCCAGATACTGCTGCTGACCTTCGGCGTTGGTTGCAACAGGAACAGGCTCGTAGCTGATGTTGTTGACACGGAAGTAGTCAGCAAGGTTCAGTTCGGTCGTGGTACCTGTCTGGATGCAGACGGTGGTTCCGTCCAGTTCCTTGGCCGAAGATACGCCGATGTCGCTGCGTACCATGAAACCCTGACCGTCGTAGTAGTTGACGCCCGCGAAATCCAGTTTCAGATCTGTATCGCGCGAGAATGTCCAGGTCGAGTTGCGGATCAGCACGTCAACTTCGCCTGCGGCCAGCGCAGTAAAGCGGGTCTGGCTTGTCAGTGGCACGAATTCCACAGCCTGTGCATCCCCTAGAACCGCTGCGGCAATGGCACGGCAAAGCGACACGTCAAACCCTTGCCAGACGCCGTTTGCATCCGGTGCAGCAAACCCTGCGAGGCCTTCGTTGGAACCACACTTCAGAGTGCCGCGTGCTTTGACATCATCAAGTGTTGCAGCGGCAGACGCACCGGCGGCCAGGCCAGCCACTGTCAGCGCACCCAAGAAAACTTTTTTGTTCATTTTTACCTCTTCCTGATTGGCCGCTCTTTGAACAGAGCGTTTACCCCGCCCGAAGGGACGGTTTACGAATGTCGAGGAGAGTGACCCCTCAATGCAAAGGAGTTTGGTCGGATTCATCGCAATCCGTCAAGTCCATCATCACCAAATGGAAAGCCTCAAGGGCAGTTTATCTTGCGGAAGCTGCTTGTAGTGGCAGCTAATGGATCGGGCGCGAAAGATCATAAAAGCGTTTGGCATGCAGAAAGGCCAATCGTTTCGTCTCGGCCATGGCTGCGGCGTCGTCATCCGCGCCCCATTGCTCGGCCTGCCAGTCCTCATCCAGCCGTGACAACCGCCACAGCTCATCAGCCGGAAGATGGTCTTCGGTCGCGGCAAAGCCGAGGATCAGCGAGCCGGACAGGCTGACCAGATCGTGAAACGCTGCAAGGGCAAAGCTGTCCATCGCATGCACACGGTGCGAGAGCCTGTCCAGGACGACCGCGTCTTGCGGGATATGAACGACACCGCTGGCGGTCTGCAACTGCGCGTCCAATATCTGTGCGGCCCAATCGAGCAGCGGGTCCCACAACTGTGCCTGTCGCGCGACCAGTTCGGACGGTGCAGGGGCGCGGTAACACAGAAGGTCGCTATCGCCATAATCCGCGATCATTTGCGCCACTTCGCCATGCTGGACTGCAACTTTGTCGATGGCCGCATTGGCCGAACGTGTCAAAGGCATGCTGCGCGGATCGATCGTCCCTTGCTGCGCGTCCCATTCGTCGGCGATGGCTGTGGCCATTGAGCGTGTGGGAAGGATCAGCGGGGACTTGGCTGGCGTCCTGACGGGGCGCCCGTCCAAATGGACGGTAAACCCGTCCGCGGCATCAACCACTGTGGCGCTTGTCCAGAAGCGTTTGGCTTTCCATCCGCTCATGCTGCAACCCTCCAGAGTGCGTCCAACTGGTCGGGCAGATCGGCGAAACGGTTGATCACAAAGGTCGCTGCTGTCAGGGCCGCAGGTGCGTGATAACCCCAGCTGACCCCGATCGCCCGGATTCCAGCCGCGCGGGCCATGTCCATGTCATAGGTCGTATCGCCCACCATTACCGCATCCGCCGGATCAACGCCCGTTTCACGCAATGCAGCCAACAACATCGAGGGATGTGGCTTGGACGGGTGGTGATCCGCCACCTGCCGCGTCAAAAACAAACCCTCCAGCCCGTGGCTGGCGATCAGCGCATCAAGGCCGCGTTGCGATTTGCCGGTGGCAACACCAAGCAGGGTCTCGGGTTGACGTGACAACAGCTCCAGCACCTCGCGCGCACCGGGATAAAGCGGCGAAGTCTGCTGCGTGTCGCTGGTCACGCGTTTGGACATATAGGCCTGTTTATAGCCCTCAACCAGTTCTGCGCGCAGCGCTTCAGGTAGGTCAGGCACCAGACGCGCCATGGCCTCGTGCAAGGACAGGCCGACGATGGACAAAACCGCTATACGCGGCGGCACTGGCAGGCCTTGCGCCGCGAAACTGGTCGCCATCGCGCCCAGAATATCCGCCTGACTGTCCACCAACGTGCCATCGACATCGAAAATAACCAGCCGCAACCGCCCTGTCACCGCAGGGCCTCGAACGGATCTTCGGCTGCCAGATCCTCGGTCCAGCCGAATGTGTCCCAGCTATGGGCCATGTGATCAGGCAACGGGGCTGTGATCGTCACCACCTTGCGTGTTTGCGGATGTTCGAATTTCAGCATTCGCGCGTGCAGATGCAGCTTTTTCGAAATGATTCCGCCCAGTTGGGCACCCCAACCATCGCCAAGGTTTTCCTGACCCGAACCACCATATTTACCATCGCCGATAATCGGGTGACCGATCTCGGCCATATGGGCGCGCAATTGGTGGGTCCGGCCTGTCAAAGGCTCCATCGCCACCCATGAGGCGCGCCCACCCACACGGTAGAGCGTGGCATAATAGGTATGGGCGCGCTTGGCACCGGGGGTCTTGTCGATATCGCGGGGATGCACAGCGTGCATCTTCTCGCCCTCGCCCTTGGCCCCGTGACCGGGGGCTTTGACCAGACCGAACTTGACCTCGCCCAGATAGGGCGTTGGCACACCGGCAACGAGCGCCCAGTAGATCTTGCGCGTTTCACGGTGGCGGAATGCCTCGGTCAGTGCGGCGGCGGTCTTGCGGTCGCGTGCCAGCACCAGAACGCCGGTCGTGTCCTTGTCCAGACGGTGCACCAGACGGGGCTTTTCCTCGTAGCCAAAGCACAGCGCCTCGGCCAGTCCATCCACATGCTTAACCGTCTTGCTGCCGCCCTGAGTAGGCAGACCCGCGGGCTTGTTGATGGCGATAATATAATCGTCTTTGTAGATGACCGCGTCCTGCATCATCTTGATATCGGCTGGATGCAGCCTTGTCTGCGCGACTATTGTCATCTGTTCGGGATCGGGCAAGGGCGGAATGCGCACCTCCTGCCCCGCCACAAGCCGTGTGGCCGCTTTCACGCGGCCCCCATCCACGCGCAACTCACCCTTGCGGCACATCTTCTCGACCATGCCTTGGGTCAGATGGGGAAAGATCCGGCGGAGCCAGCGATCCAGCCGCTGGTCGCTGTCGGCCTCGGATACTGGAATAGTTTGAACGCGGCTCATTGGAAAACCTCTCTTGCAAGCACCATGGCAACGGCCAATGCGCTCAGCGACAGTATGACGGATGCGCCGACATAAAAGCCGGCCAGCATCGTTTCGCCCCGCTCATACATCGCCAGTGCATCCAGCGAAAAGGCCGAGAAAGTCGTGAACCCGCCCAGAATCCCGGTCAGCAGGAAGGGCGCCAGACGCGTTGCATCCTTCTGCGCAAGAACCACCACCAGCAGCCCCATCAGGAAAGATCCGACCACGTTAACAGCCAGTGTACCCCAAGGGAAACCTGCCCCCAAAAACCGGACAGCGCCGAGGGAGGTCAGATAACGGGCCATAGCACCGATAGCGCCGCCCAAAGCGACTTGAACAAGGGTAGTCAACATGCCTGCACCTGTGGCGAGAGGGGCAGGGAATGTCAAGATTTCCTCTGACATCGGCGCGTCAGGACGCCTTTACACATCCGGCCCGCGCCGCGCGCGCAGCTTGACGAAGTAATCAAGCCTGCGTTTCAACTCCCGCTCGAAGCCACGCTCGACCGGCTGGTAAAGAACGGGGCGTTTCACACCGTCGGGAAAGTAGTTCTGGCCCGAAAACCCGTCTTCTGCATCGTGGTCATAGGCATAGCCCGCACCATAGCCCTGATCTTTCATCAACCCTGTGGGCGCATTCAGAATATGCTTGGGGGGTGGTTCCGATCCGGTCTGTCTTGCAAGGGCCATTGCCGCCTTGAACGCGACATAGCCCGCATTCGATTTCGGGGCGAGCGCCAGATAGGTGACCGCCTGCCCCAGTGCAAGTTCGCCCTCGGGCGATCCCAGCCGCTCATAGGTTTCCCATGCCTGCAAACACACGGCCTGCGCCTGCGGATCGGCCAGCCCGATATCCTCGACCGCCATGCGCGTCAGTCGCCGCGCCAGATAGCGCGGGTCTTCGCCGCCTGTCAGCATCCGCGCGAACCAGTATAGCGCCGCATCAGGATCGGACCCGCGCACCGATTTATGCAGCGCAGAGATCAGGTTGTAGTGTTCATCCCCCGACTTGTCGTATTTGGCTGCACGGCGCATCAGGCGAGTGGCCAGCGCATCTGTATCGAGTTTGCCATCGACCTTCCACGCGGCCACCTGCTCAATCAGGTTCAACAATGCGCGCCCGTCGCCATCGGCCATTTCCAGAAGCGCCTCGCGCGCCGGTCCTGTCAGCGGCAGGGCGCGGGACAGATCCTGCTCGGCCCGTTGCGCCAGACGCTCGAGATCGGCCAGATCAAGCCGTTTAAGCACCAGAACCTGCGCCCGACTGAGCAATGCCGCATTCAACTCGAAACTCGGATTCTCGGTTGTGGCGCCGACCAGAAGGATCGTGCCATCCTCCATATGCGGCAGGAACCCGTCTTGCTGCGCCTTGTTGAAGCGGTGGATCTCGTCCACGAACAACAGCGTCCCATGCCCGTTGGCACGACGCATTCTGGCCGCCTCGAACACTTTACGCAGTTCTGGCACGCCAGTGAAAATCGCACTGATCTGGATGAAATGCAGATCTGTCTCATCTGCCAGCAGCCGCGCGATGGTGGTTTTGCCGACGCCGGGCGGCCCCCAGAGGATCAGCGACGAGAGCGAGCCAGAGGCCAGCATCACACCCAAAGGCGCATTCGATCCCAAAACCTGTTCCTGTCCGATCACCTGATCCAGACGCTGCGGACGTAGCCTGTCAGCCAGCGGACGCGGTGTTGTCCCTGAACCCGCAGGATTTGGTGAATCCGTATCGAACAGATCAGCCATGGCGCTAAAGCCCGCGACGCAGCAGGTTGAAGCTGTACAGAACGACAAGATAGGGGCGGAGCATCGGTTTCTCCTTCTTCCGGTGATCCAGATATGATCAGCGCGGCAAAGTTATGCAAGCTGTGCCGCCACAAAGCAAAACCCCCGCTCTGTGCAGAGCGGGGGTTCAAACCTTGGGCCTAGGGCCGAATTATCAATCCTCGGCGGCTTCTTCAGCAGCAACTCGGGCCTTATCGCCAGCGCCTTTGGCGTTGAGGTCGCGGTCCACGAATTCGATGATCGCCATCGGTGCCATGTCGCCATAACGGAAACCGGCTTTCATGATGCGGATATAGCCACCCTGACGGTCCTTGTAGCGCGGGCCAAGAATGTCGAACAGTTTCGCCACATATGCGTCCTGCTTGAGTTGCGCACCAGCCTGACGGCGGGCATGCAGATCTCCGCGCTTGCCCAGCGTGATCAGTTTTTCAACGATCGGGCGCAGTTCTTTTGCCTTGGGCAGCGTTGTCTTGATCTGCTCGTGTTCAATGAGCGAGCCTGCCATGTTCGCCCAAAGCGCCTTGCGGTGCTCGTGGGTCCGGTTCAGGCGGCGGTAGCCTCTTGCGTGACGCATTGTCGTTCTCCTTTAAGCTTTACGAAGCTTGTTTGCTTTGTCCGGTAGCCGATGCGGGTCAGCCACTCTCCTTGGGGCATCATGCCCTGATTGTCCCCGCCAGTGCGGGCATTGAAGGGGCAGGCCACTGGCCCGCCCCAATTTCTTAGAACGCGTCTTCGAATTTCTTGGCCAGATCTTCGATATTGTCTGGCGGCCAATCCTCGACGTCCATGCCAAGGTGCAGGCCCATACCGGACAGGACTTCCTTGATCTCGTTCAACGACTTGCGGCCGAAGTTCGGGGTGCGCAGCATCTCGGCTTCGGTTTTCTGGATCAGATCGCCGATATAGACGATGTTGTCGTTCTTCAGGCAGTTTGCCGAACGCACCGACAATTCCAGCTCGTCCACTTTCTTCAGCAGCAGCGGGTTGAATTCCAGCCCGTCATCCACATCGGAACGTGTCGCACTTTCCGGCTCGTCAAAGTTCACGAAGATCGACAGCTGATCTTGCAGAATGCGCGCAGCATAGGCCACAGCATCATCCGGCGTCAGCGAACCGTCGGTCTCGATCTTCATGGTCAGCTTGTCATAGTCCAGAACCTGACCTTCGCGGGTCGGGGTCACTTCGTAAGACACGCGCTTGATCGGCGAGTAGATCGCATCAATCGGAATAAGACCGATTGGCGCATCTTCGGGCTTGTTCTTGTCAGCCGAAACATAGCCTTTGCCGGTGTTGACCGTCAGTTCCATGTAAAGATCGGCACCATCATCAAGGTGGCAGATCACGTGTTCCTTGTTGAGGATCTCGATGCCTGCGCTGTCGGAGATGTCGCCAGCTGTGACGATTCCCGGACCTTTGGCGCTGACGGACAGACGCTTGGGACCGTCCACTTCCATACGGATCGACACGCCCTTGAGGTTCAGAATGATGTCGGTCACGTCTTCGCGCACACCGGCGACAGACGAGAATTCATGCAGTACGTTGTCGATCTGCACGCTTGTGATGGCAGCGCCCTGAAGCGACGACATCAGAATGCGGCGCAGTGCGTTGCCAAGCGTCAGGCCAAAGCCCCGCTCCAGCGGTTCGGCAACCACGGTTGCCTGACGGACCGGATCATTACCCGGTTTGACGTCAAGCTGTGTCGGCTTGATCAGTTCAGCCCAATTTTTGTGGATCATGCGTCCCTCCATTCTTGTCTTGTCCTCATGTCCAAAAGGCCAAGACGCCCGAGGTTTCTAAATGACGTCGGGGGGCCGGGCGCAAAGCGCGGCCCCCAGATAATGAAGCGGGATCAGACCCGACGACGCTTGGGTGGGCGGCAGCCGTTGTGTGCCATCGGGGTCACATCACGGATCGAGGTGATGTTGAAACCGGCAGCGGCCAGCGCGCGCAACGCGCTTTCACGGCCCGAACCGGGGCCCTGCACTTCGACTTCCAGCGTCTTCACACCGTGTTCCTGTGCTTTCTTACCGACATCTTCAGCAGCCATCTGGGCAGCATAAGGCGTCGATTTACGCGACCCTTTGAAGCCCATGGTGCCAGCCGAGGACCAGGCAATCGCATTGCCTTGAACGTCCGAGATCAGGATCTTGGTGTTGTTGAAAGACGAGTTTACATGCGCCACGCCTGCAGCGATGTTCTTGGAGACCTTCTTCTTGCCTCCGCGACGGGTATCACGTGCCATTGATGCAGCCCTCCCTTATTTCTTCTTGCCAGCAATGGCCTTAGCGGGGCCTTTGCGGGTACGAGCGTTGGTATGGGTACGCTGGCCACGGACCGGCAGATTACGACGATGGCGCAGGCCACGGTAGCAACCAAGATCCATCAGGCGCTTGATGTTCATCTGTGTCTCACGACGCAGGTCACCTTCAACGGTGAAGTTCGCGTCGATATGTTCGCGGATAGCCAGAACTTCCGAATCCGACAACTCGTTCACACGACGTGTGACGTCGATGTTAACGGCTTCGCAAATCGACCTGGCCGAAGTATGGCCAATTCCGGTGATATAAGTCAGGGCGATCGGGACCCGCTTGTGGGTCGGGATGTTTACGCCGGCGATACGTGCCACGTTTCACTTTCCTTTTCGTTGCGGTTCCGTCGTACCAGAACCTTTTTTCACAACGTAGGCCCGAGGCATCACGCCATCGGGCCGCAGCTGAATTCAGATGTCGATTCGACTACGGGATTACCCCGCTCAGAATCATGCCTCGCGTGCGAGATAGGGCTGGTTATGGAGAAAACGGGGGGCCGTCAAGCCCCCTGCCAGCGGTTTACCGCATTAAGCCTGGATCAATCCAGAATTGCGGCAATCGCCTTCTGCACGTCGTCAATCTCGGCCAGTCCGTCCACCGTGCGTAACTGATCTTTGGCATAGTAATAGCCGATCAGTGGCGAGGTTTTCTTGTAATATTCCATCAGTCGCTGGCGCAAGCTGTCGGCATTGTCATCCGCGCGGCGTTTCATGTTTGAGCTGCCGCATTTGTCGCAGACACCTTCAACCGCTGGGCGATGGGTCACGTCGTGATAGACCTCGCCGCAACTCCCGCAGGTGAAGCGCCCGGTGACACGCGCCACCAGAGCGGCATCATCGACTTGCATCTCGATAACCGCATCAAGCGTTTCGCCGGTTGCGGCCAGCAGTTCCGCCAAAGCGTCGGCTTGGGCCAATGTGCGCGGGAAGCCGTCGAAGATGAAGCCACCTGTGCGGTCGCCCTCCAACTTCTCGCGGATCAGACCTATCACGATCTCATCGGTCACAAGCTCGCCGCGATCCATGACGGACGCGACAACGCGGCCCATCTCGGTGCCGCTGGTGCGGGCATCACGCAGCATGTCGCCGGTGCTGAGTTGGGTCATGTGGCGCGTTTCGACCAGATGGCGGGCCTGCGTTCCCTTACCGGCCCCCGGGGGCCCCAGAAGTATGATATTCATCTACGCGCCGGAGCCTTTCTGGCCGTACGTTTCTTGCCTTTGCCGCGCAGTTGCGACTTTTCAATCAAACCTTCGTACTGATGCGCCAGAAGATGGCTTTGCACCTGCTGGATGGTGTCCATCGTCACCGACACAACGATCAGCACCGAGGTTCCGCCAAAGTAGAACGGAATCGCCAGTTCATTGCGCAGGATCTCGGGTAACAGACACACAGCCGCAAGATAGGCCGAACCAAGCGCCAGAATGCGGTTGACCACATATTCCAGATATTCGGCGGTCTTCTTACCGGGGCGGATACCGGGCACAAAGCCATTCTGGTTCTTGAGGTTCTCTGCAACATCGTCCGGCTTGAACGACACGTTGAAGGTGTAGAAATAAGAGAAGAACACGATCATCGTCACGAAGAACAGCAGATAAAGCGGCTGTCCTGGACCGAAATAGGCCATGATCGTCGACATGATCGGCCCTGTTTCAGTTCCCGAAAAGGTGCTGACCGTTGCAGGCAGCAGCAGCAGTGAGCTTGCAAAAATCGCAGGGATCACACCGGCGGGGTTAACCTTGACCGGAAGGTTGGACGACCCGCCCTCATAAACCTTCATACCGGCCTGACGGCGGGGGTACTGGATATGGATCTTGCGCAAGGCGCGTTCCATGAACACAACAAAGCCAATGGTGACAACCACCATCACAATCACACCGATGATCACGGCGGGGCTGATCGCGCCTGAACGTCCCTGGCTGAAGAATTGCGCCATAGCGGCAGGGATTTCTGCCACGATGCCGACAAAGATGATCAGCGAGATACCGTTTCCGATGCCGCGTGCGGTGATCTGCTCGCCCAGCCACATCAGGAACATGGTGCCGCCAACAAGCGTAATCACGCATGAAGCGCGAAAGAACAGGCCGGGGTCGGTCACCAGATCGCCTGCCTCAAGGCTGACAGCGAGGCCGTAAGCCTGCAGCGTCGCCAGAAACACGGTGCCATAGCGCGTGTACTGGTTGATCTTCTTGCGACCCTGATCGCCCTCTTTCTTCAACTGCTCCAGCTTCGGCACCATCGAGGCCAGAAGCTGAACAATGATCGAGGCCGAGATATAAGGCATAATGCCAAGAGCAAAAATCCCCATACGGCCAAGCGCACCACCGGTGAACATCGACAAGATGCCCCCGATTCCCGCAGCAGCGCCTTCCATGAATTCGCGCAGCGACGCGCCATCGATTCCCGGCACCGGAATAAATGTGCCGAGGCGATAAACGATCAGAAGGCCGAGCGTGAAGAAGATGCGGTTGCGAAGATCGGTTGCTTTGCCAAGCGCGGCCCAGCTGGTGTTCGCCGCCATTTGTTCTGCTGCAGATACCATTCGCGGTCTCTCTCATGTGATAACGCCGCCAGAGCGGTTTTCCGGCTCAGGCGGCGTTCAGGAAAACTAGGGACTATGTAAGCGGCACAAGCGCCGCTAACAACCCGTTATTCAGCCGCAGGGGCCTTGGACTTCACTTCTGCAACGCTCAAAGCGCCGCCAAGTTTCTCGACCGCTTCGATCGCCTGGGCCGAAGCGCCGGTGACATTCAGTGTAACCTTTGCCGAGAATTCACCCTTGGCAAGGATCCGCACACCGTCAAGTTTGCGACGGACCAGACCGGACGCGACCAGCACATCTTCGGTGATCGGCAACTTGGCGTCGATCTTGCCCGCATCAATAAATTTCTGAAGGATACCGAGGTTCAGAACAGCATAGGCCTTGCGGTTAGGCTTGGTGAAGCCACGCTTTGGCAGGCGCTGGTAAAGTGGCATCTGGCCACCCTCATAGCCGCCGATCGAAACACCCGAACGGGATTTCTGACCTTTGATACCACGGCCAGCGGTCTTGCCTGTGCCGGAACCCGGACCACGACCAACGCGCTTGCGTTTCTTGGTGGCACCGTCGTTATCGTGAAGTTCGTGCAGTTTCATGTCGCTTCTCCTTTTGCCGGATGCGGCCCCCAGCGACGGGAGCGGCCGACCACGGCGTTGCATGTGATCAAAGGGCGGGCTTTCACCCGCCCCGAATGTTTACTCGCGCTCTTCTACGATCTGGACGAGATGCGGGATCTTGGCGACCATACCGCGGATCGAAGGTGTATCTTCGAGTTCACGGGTCTTGTGCATCTTGTTCAGACCCAGACCAATCAGGGTCTGGCGCTGTTTTTGCGGGCGACGGATCGGAGAACCGATCTGTTTCACAACGATGGTCTTGGCCATGGTTTACGCCTCCTCTGCCACTTGGGCGGATGCTTCAGGTGCGTCTTCCCGCTTGGGCAGGATATCCGCAACTTTCTTGCCACGACGCTGTGCAACCGAACGGGGACTGGTTTCTTTTTTCAGCCCGTCGATAGTGGCACGGATCATGTTGTACGGGTTCTGCGAGCCCAGCGACTTGGACACAACGTCCTTGAGGCCCAGCATCTCGAACACAGCACGCATCGGACCACCGGCGATGATTCCGGTACCTTCCGGGGCGGTCCGCATCACGACTTTGCCGGCGCCGTGGCGACCTTCCATGTCGTGGTGCAGGGTGCGGCCTTCGCGCAGCGGCACACGGATCATCTGGCGCTTGGCCTGTTCCGTGGCTTTGCGGATAGCTTCGGGCACTTCTTTCGCCTTACCCTTGCCAAAACCAACACGGCCCTTCTGATCGCCGACAACCACGAGGGCTGCAAAGCCGAAGCGCTTGCCGCCTTTCACGGTTTTCGACACGCGGTTGATCGCCACAAGACGATCGGCGAATTCCGGCGTTGCATCCTCACGGTTGCCGCGGCGGTTGTCATCTCTTGCCATTCTATCGTCTCCTTAGAACTTGAGCCCGCCTTCACGAGCAGCGTCGGCCAAAGCCTTCACCTTCCCGTGAAAGAGGAAGCCACCACGATCGAAGTAGCAATCTTCGACACCGGCCTTCTTGGCCCGCTCGGCAATCGCCGCGCCAACCTTTGCAGCCGCTTCGACGTTGTTCTTGCCGACGATACCCAGATCCTTCTCCAGCGAGGAGGCAGATGCCAGGGTCACGCCACGCACATCGTCGATCAGCTGAACGCTGATGTTCTTGTTGCTGCGGTGAACGGACAAGCGAACGCGACCGGCGTTTACTTTCCGCAATTTGTTCCGAACGCGCAGGCGGCGCTTCAGAAACAGGGTTCTTTTGCTGTTTGCCATCTATCGCGTCCTTACTTCTTCTTGCCTTCTTTGCGGAAGATGTACTCACCCTTGTACTTGATGCCTTTGCCTTTGTAGGGCTCGGGCTTGCGCCATTCGCGGATATTCGCCGCGACCTGGCCCACAAGCTGGGCGTCGTCACCTTCGACAATGATTTCGGTCTGCTTCGGGCAGGTCACCGTTACACCGGCTGGCACTTCGAAGTTCACTTCGTGGCTATAGCCCAGCGAAAGTTTCAGGATGTTACCCTGAATCGCCGCACGATAACCCACACCGCTGATCTCAAGCTCGCGCTTGAAGCCTGCGGTCACACCGGTCACCAAATTCGCAACCATCGAGCGGGACATACCCCACTGCTGGCGTGCGCGCTTGGATGACCCGCGCGGAGTGACTGTTACAACATTGCCATCGACAGTGATCGTGACATCATCGGTTGCGTTGAAGCTTTTGGTCCCTTTGGGGCCCTTAACTTCGACGGTCTGGCCGGACACGGACGCCGAAACGCCTGCGGGCAGCTCGACCGGTTTCTTACCAATACGAGACATTGCCTTCCTCCTTAGAAGACCGTGCAGAGCACTTCACCGCCAACATTGGCGCTGCGTGCTGCTGCATCCGACATCACGCCTTTTGGCGTGCTGACAATCGACACACCCAAGCCCTGACGGACCGAGGGAATATCCTTGACGCCCATGTAGACGCGACGACCGGGTTTGGAAACCCGTTTGATCTCGCGAATGACGGGGGTGCCATCAAAGTATTTCAGGCTGATTTCAAGGGTCGGATGACCGTTGACGTCTGTGCCTTTTTCGTAGCCGCGAATGTAGCCTTCTGCCGCCAGCACATCCAGAACCCATGCCCGCAGCTTTGACGCCGGGGTAGAGACGGTGGACTTGCCACGCATCTGGCTGTTGCGGATACGGGTGAGCATATCGCCGATAGGATCGTTCATATCAGTCTCTCCCTTACCAGCTGGATTTCACCAGGCCGGGGATTTGGCCCATCGAGCCAAGGTCCCGCAGCGCGATACGCGACAGTTTAAGCTTACGGTAGTAAGCATGCGGACGCCCTGTCAGCTGGCAACGGTTGTGCAGACGCACGGCCGAGCTGTTACGGGGCAGTTTTGCCAGCTTCAGGGAGGCGCGAAAACGCTCTTCCATCGGCTTGGACTGGTCGTTCACGATCGCCTTCAGCGCAGCGCGCTTGGAAGCAAACTTGTCCACCAGCTCCTGACGCTTCTTTTCGCGTTCGATCATAGATTTCTTAGCCATAACTCTCTCTCCCGCGCTTAGCTGTTGAAGGGCATGTTGAAGTGCTTCAACAACGCCTTAGCTTCCGCGTCGGTTTTCGCGGTGGTGGCAATAACGATGTCCATACCCCAGACTTCATCGACCTTGTCGAAGTTGATCTCGGGGAACACGATATGTTCCTTCATGCCCATGGCATAGTTGCCGCGGCCATCGAAGGATTTGCCGGGTACGCCGCGAAAGTCGCGGATACGGGGCATTGCAATCGTGATCAGACGATCCAGGAATTCGTACATCCGGTCACCGCGCAGGGTCACCTTGGCACCCATCGGCATACCTTCACGAACGCGAAAACCAGCGATCGAGTTTTTGGCGATGGTCGTGACAGTTTTCTGGCCTGCAATCGTGGACAGGTCTTCCTGCGCCGATTTGGCTTTCTTGCTGTCGCGTACGGCTTCTGCACCGCAACCGATGTTCAGAACGATCTTGTCCAAACGCGGAACCTGCATGACGTTCTTGTAGGAGAATTCCTCCATAAGAGCGGCTTTGACCGTGTTGGCGAAAAGCGCCTTCAGACGCGGGGTGTAGTTTTCAGTATCAAGCATCGATCACGTCCCCCGTGGTCTTCGCAAAACGCACTTTCTTGTCGCCATCAATCTTGAAGCCGACGCGAGTCGCTTTGCCGTTTTTGTCAACAAACGCGAGGTTAGACAGTGCAATCGGCATCGCCTTGGGGATGCGACCGCCTTGGCTGGTCTGGCTTTGACGTGTGTGACGGATGGCCATATTCAGCCCTTCCACCACAGCTTTGCCGGCCTTGGGGTCAACAGAGGCGATCGTGCCTTCCTTGCCCTTGTCCTTGCCGGTCAGAATGACGACCTTGTCGCCTGTTTTCAGCTTAGCAGCCATCTTACAGCACCTCCGGGGCGAGCGAGATGATTTTCATGAAGTTCTTGGCGCGCAGTTCGCGAACAACCGGCCCGAAGATACGGGTTCCAACGGGTTCGTTGTTGTTGTTCAGGATGACTGCTGCATTGCGATCAAAACGGATCGCTGTGCCGTCGTCACGACGGACTTCCTTGGCGGTGCGGACGACGACGGCCTTGCGGACGTCACCCTTCTTTACGCGGCCACGCGGAATGGCTTCCTTGACGGACACCACGATGATGTCGCCAACGGACGCATACCGGCGGTGCGAACCACCAAGAACCTTGATGCACTGAACACGGCGAGCGCCGCTGTTGTCAGCAACATCCAGGTTGGTCTGCATCTGGATCATTTGGTTTCTCCCGACCTTTGGGGGCCTTTATCGGCGTTATCCCCAGGGTTTCGACAAGCTGAAAGGCTATCGCTTAAACGGCGATAACCTCCCAACGTTTCGTTTTCGACTTGGGGGCACATTCCTGGATACGGACAGTGTCACCGACATTGAAAGCGTTGGTTTCGTCGTGAGCCCGGTACTTCTTGGACTTACGGATGGTCTTCTTCAGAATAGGGTGTGTGAAGCGACGCTCGACAGACACAGTGACGGTCTGTTCGTTGGCGGTGCTGGTCACGGTGCCTTGGAGAATACGTTTGGGCATCTGTCAGGCTCCTTATTCTGCAGCCGCAGAAGCGGCTTTCTGGTTCAGCACAGTTTTCACACGCGCGACATTACGGCGAACCGTTTTCATGCGGGCAGTGGATTCCAGTTGGCCGGTGGCCTGTTGAAAGCGCAGGTTGAATGCTTCTTTCTTCAGAGCGGCCAGATCCTCACGGAGCCGATCGAGGGTTTTATTATGTAGTTCCTGGGCGTTCATGTCGCCGGTCCTTTTTAACAACGTCACCGGAGAGCCCCTTTGTTAAAAGGGTCACCCTGATTCCCGGTGGAGATGGATGAGGGGGTCGTATAGGACGGTTCCCTCAAGTTGACAAGGCCTGTTTCCAAAGGCCTTTGCGGAAAAGACAAGGCGGGGTTGCCCCCGCCCTGCCCCGTTCTTGCTGTCGCGTCGGACTTACCAGTCTTCGCGAACGACCACGCGGGTCTTGATCGGCAGTTTCATTGCCGCCAGACGCAGTGCCTCGCGGGCAACGGTCTCGTCGACGCCGTCGATCTCGAACATCACGCGACCCGGCTTGATCTTGGCTGCCCAGTAGTCAACGGAACCCTTACCTTTACCCATACGGACTTCGGTAGGCTTCGATGTCACTGGAACATCCGGGAAAATCCGGATCCAGACGCGGCCCTGACGTTTCATGTGACGTGTCAGAGCGCGGCGAGCCGCCTCGATCTGACGCGCGGTTACCCGCTCCGGCTCGGTGGCTTTGAGGCCGAATGATCCGAAGTTCAGGTCGCTACCGCCTTTGGCCAGACCGTGGATACGACCCTTGTGCTGTTTGCGGAATTTTGTGCGTTTAGGTTGAAGCATCTGTCATTCCTCCTTAACGGCGGCCGCCGGCGCCACGGGGCGCGGGACCATCCTGGAGTTCCTGCAGGCGACGGTCATGGGCCGACGGATCGTGCTCCATGATTTCACCTTTGAAAATCCAGACTTTGATACCGATGATGCCATAAGCCGTGGTAGCCTCGGTCGGGGCGTAATCGATATCCGCACGCAGGGTGTGCAGCGGTACGCGACCTTCACGGTACCATTCGGTCCGCGCGATTTCGGCACCGCCCAGACGACCGGCAACGTTCACACGGATACCAAGGGCACCCATACGCATGGCGTTCTGCACGGCGCGCTTCATGGCACGACGGAAGGACACACGACGCTCGAGCTGCTGTGCAATGCTTTCACCAACCAGAGCCGCATCCAGTTCCGGCTTGCGGACCTCGACGATGTTCAGGTGCAGCTCGCTTGCTGTCAGCTTGGCCAGCTTCTTGCGCAGGGTTTCGATATCGGCGCCTTTTTTGCCGATGATCACGCCCGGACGTGCAGCATGGATCGTGACGCGGCACTTTTTGTGCGGACGTTCGATGATCACGCGTGCGATCCCGGCCTGCTTGGCCTCTTCCTTGATGAACTTGCGGATTTTCAGGTCTTCCAGAAGAAGATTACCGTAATCCTTGGTATCGGCGTACCAGCGGCTATCCCAGGTGCGGTTGACCTGAAGGCGCATGCCGATTGGATTGACTTTCTGACCCATTAGGCTTGCTCCTCAACTTGACGCACCTTGATGGTGAGTTCCGAGAACGGCTTGACGATCTTGCCGAACCGGCCACGCGCACGCGGACGACCGCGCTTGAGCGTCAGGTTCTTGCCAACATAAGCCTCGGCGACGACCAGTTCATCGACGTCAAGGTTATGGTTGTTCTCGGCATTGGCGATAGCGGACTGAAGGCATTTCTTCACGTCGATCGCGATACGCTTTTTCGAGAAGGTCAGGTCCGTCAGGGCCTTGTCCACCTTTTTGCCACGGATCATTGCAGCCACAAGGTTCAGCTTTTGCGGGCTGGTCCGAAGCATGCGCAGTTTTGCCATTGCTTCGTTGTCAGCCACGCGGCGGGGGTTTTTTTCCTTGCCCATGACTTACTTCCGCTTCGCTTTTTTATCGGCCGCGTGACCATGATAGGTCCGGGTCGGTGAATATTCGCCAAACTTCTGGCCGATCATGTCTTCCGAGACGTTCACGGGAACATGCTTCTTGCCATTGTAGACGCCGAAGGTCAGGCCCACAAACTGCGGCAGGATCGTCGAGCGACGCGACCAGATTTTGATAACTTCATTGCGTCCGGATTCGCGCGCAGCTTCGGCTTTCTTAAGCACGTAAGAGTCGACGAATGGACCTTTCCATACAGAGCGAGACATCTATTAACGCCCCTTCTTCTTGGCGTGACGCGAGCGGAGAATCAGCTTGCTGGACGCTTTGTTCTTGTTCCGGGTGCGCGCACCCTTTGTCGGCTTGCCCCACGGGGTCACCGGATGACGACCACCCGAAGTCCGGCCTTCACCACCACCATGCGGGTGGTCGATCGGGTTCATAACCACACCGCGGACGCTCGGGCGGATGCCCTTGTGACGCATGCGGCCAGCCTTGCCGTAGTTCTGGTTGCTGTTGTCGGGGTTGGACACGGCACCAACGGTAGCCATGCATTCCTGACGCACGAGACGCAGTTCGCCCGAAGACAGACGGATCTGGGCATAGCCACCATCACGACCCACGAACTGGGCATATGTGCCCGCCGCGCGCGCGATCTGACCACCCTTACCGGGCTTCATCTCGATATTGTGGACGATTGTACCGATCGGCATGCCCGAGAAAGGCATCGCGTTACCCGGCTTGATGTCGACCTTCTTGCCCGCGACGACAGAGTCGCCAATGGCCAGACGCTGGGGTGCGAGGATATATGCTTGTTCGCCATCCGCATACTTGACCAGCGCGATAAAGGCGGTCCGGTTCGGGTCATACTCGATCCGCTCGACGGTGGCCGCCACATCGAATTTGTTACGCTTGAAATCGACGATCCGATAGAGGCGTTTCGCCCCACCGCCAATGCGGCGCATCGTGATCCGTCCGGTGTTGTTCCGGCCGCCATTCTTGGTCAAACCCTCAGTGAGGGCCTTGACCGGACGTCCTTTCCAAAGCTCCGAACGGTCGATCAGAACCAGCCCACGCTGGCCCGGCGTCGTCGGCTTATACGACTTGAGTGCCATGCTTTCTGTCTTCCGTTGTGCAGTGCGGGGTCAAGCCCCGCTATGTTATAGGCCCCCTGAGGTGCCCGCTGTGTAGGGCCCCGAAGGTCCCCGTCTCAAAAACCATGGCCCCGGCAAATGCGGGGCCATGGAAGATTCGCGTTCTACTATCAGAGACCTGTGGTCACGTCGATAGTGTTTCCCTCTTCGAGGGTGACGTAGGCTTTCTTGACGTCCCGACGCTTGCCCAACTGGCCGCGGAAACGCTTGGATTTGCCTTTGGTGATCGTGGTGTTGACGGCTTTGACCTTCACACCAAACAGCGCCTCGACGGCCTGCTTGATCTGGGGTTTGTTCGAATCCATCGCAACCTCAAACACGACAGCACCGTTTTCGGACACCATGGTGGCCTTTTCGGTGATGATCGGCTTGCGGATCACATCGTAATGTTCAACCTTCGCGCTCATTTCAGGCGAGCCTCCAGTGCTTCGACCCCTGCTTTGGTGATCACCAGAGTGTCACGCTTGAGGATGTCATAGACGTTAGCGCCCATCGACGGCAGGATATCCAGACCTTCGATGTTGCGGGCGGCCTTTGCGAACAGATCATTTACGGTTGCCCCGTCAATGATCAGCGCGCGCTTCCAACCCAGCTTTGCAACCTGCTTGGCCAGAGCCGAGGTCTTGCCTTCGGCTTCAGCAGCAGAGATCACAACCAACTCGCCGGCCTTCAGTTTTGCGGACAGGGCATGCTTGAGGCCCAGTTTGCGGAACTTCTTGGTCAGCTCGTGGCCGTGGCTGCGAGGCGTCGGGCCCTTGTACACACCACCGTGGCGGAAGATCGGCGCGTTACGGTCACCGTGGCGTGCGCCGCCGGTGCCCTTCTGGCGATAGATCTTCTTGGTAGAATACGAGGTTTCCGAACGGGTCTTCACCTTGTGAGTGCCGGCCTGCGCGTTGTTACGCTGCCAACGGACCACACGGTGCAGGATGTCGGCGCGCGGCTCAAGACCGAACAGCGCTTCGTCCAGATCGACGGAACCGGCACTGGTGCCGTCCAGATTGATCACATCAAGTTTCATGCTTCACCCCCTTCGGCGGGCGCTTCAACGGCCGGAGCCTCGGTTGCGGCGGCAGCAATGGCCGATTTCAGAGCCGCTGGGAACGGAACGTTCTCGGGCAGCTTCTTCTTGACGGCGTCCTTGATCGTGACCCAGCCACCTTTGGAGCCGGGAACCGCGCCCTTGACCATGATCAGGCCACGGTCTGCATCGGTTCTGACGACTTCAAGATTCTGCGTGGTCACACGTGCGGAACCCATATGGCCCGCCATCTTCTTGCCTTTGAACACCTTGCCGGGGTCCTGGCACTGACCTGTGGAACCATGCGAACGGTGGCTTACAGACACACCGTGCGAGGCCCGCAGACCGCCGAAGTTGTGGCGCTTCATCGCACCGGCAAAACCTTTACCGATGGATGTACCCGACACGTCGACTTTCTGACCAGCGACATAATGCTCGGCCGAGATTTCCTCGCCCACACCGATCATGTTGTCGGCGGTCACGCGGAATTCCGCGACTTTCCGCTTGGGGGCCACATTGGCCACCGCGAAATGGCCGCGCATGGCCTGAGAGGTCCGCTTGGCCTTGGCATTACCCGCGCCCAGCTGAACGGCTGTATAGCCGTCCCGCTCGGGCGTGCGCTGTGCCACGACCTGCAGATTTTCCAACTGGAGAACAGTCACAGGGATCTGCTTTCCGTCTTCCATAAACAGCCGGGTCATGCCGACTTTCTTTGCGATTACACCAGAGCGCATACTGGATACCCTCCTTCTTACGACTGCAACTTGATCTCGACATCCACACCAGCGGCGAGGTCGAGCTTCATCAGCGCGTCAACGGTCTGGGGGGTCGGATCAACGATGTCGAGCAGACGCTTGTGCGTGCGGATCTCGAACTGGTCGCGGGATTTCTTGTCGATATGCGGCCCACGGAGAACCGTGAACTTCTCGATCTTGTTCGGCAGCGGGATCGGGCCACGCACAGTCGCGCCAGTGCGCTTTGCGGTGTTGACGATTTCCTGCGTGCTGGCATCCAGAACGCGGTAATCAAAAGCCTTCAGCCGAATGCGAATATTTTGGCTTTGCATAGTTTAGCCTTTCGCGGCGTTAGAGTTGATAGGAGGACCACCGGCTCATCCGGTGGCCCTCTTCGAACCCGAAGTGATATTACTTCAGAATTTTCGACACGACACCCGCGCCGACGGTACGGCCGCCCTCACGGATGGCGAAGCGCAGGCCGTCTTCCATCGCGATCGGGGCGATCAGCTCGACGGTGAACTTCAGGTTGTCGCCCGGCATCACCATCTCGGTGCCCTCGGGCAGCGTCACGGTACCGGTCACGTCGGTCGTGCGGAAGTAGAACTGCGGACGGTAGTTCGCAAAGAACGGCGTGTGACGGCCACCCTCTTCCTTGGTCAGGATGTAAGCCTCGGCTTCGAACTGCGTGTGCGGGTTCACCGACTTGGGCTTGCACAGAACCTGACCGCGCTCGACGCCTTCACGGTCGATACCGCGCAGCAGGACGCCAACGTTGTCGCCAGCCTCCCCGCGATCCAGCAGCTTGCGGAACATCTCAACGCCCGTGCAGGTCGTTGTCTTGGTGTCTTTGATGCCGACGATCTCGATGCTGTCGCCAACGTTGATCACGCCACGCTCGATACGGCCGGTCACAACAGTACCACGACCCGAGATCGAGAACACGTCTTCGATCGGCATCAGGAACGGCTTGTCCACGGCGCGCGCAGGCGTCGGGATATAGCTGTCAACCGCTTCCATCAGCGCACGGATCGAGTTTTCGCCGATTTCGGGCTGCGTGCCGTTCATCGCATGCAAAGCCGAGCCGCGGATGATCGGAATGTCGTCGCCGGGGTAGTCGTACTTGGACAGAAGCTCGCGGATTTCCATCTCGACCAGCTCCAGCAGCTCCTCGTCGTCAACCTGATCAACCTTGTTCATGTAGACGACCATGTAGGGGATACCCACCTGGCGGCCCAGCAGGATGTGCTCGCGCGTTTGCGGCATCGGGCCGTCGGCTGCGTTCACGACCAGGATCGCGCCGTCCATCTGGGCGGCACCGGTGATCATGTTCTTGACGTAGTCAGCGTGGCCGGGGCAATCGACGTGGGCATAGTGACGGGCCTCGGACTCATACTCGACATGCGCGGTCGAGATCGTGATGCCGCGGGCTTTCTCTTCCGGAGCACCATCAATCTGGTCATACGGGCGGAATTCGCCGAAATACTTCGTGATCGCCGCAGTCAGCGTCGTCTTGCCGTGGTCAACGTGACCAATCGTGCCAATGTTCACATGCGGTTTATTGCGTTCAAACTTTGCCTTGCCCATGGTGGGACTCCTTTAATTGTCGTCGGCGGTGGGACCAGGCCCACCCTACGGGTTTGTGGTAGGGTGGGGGCGACCCCCACCAACCGTTATGCGTATTTCTTCTGGATCTCGTCCGAGATGTTCTGCGGGACAGCTTCGTAATGGTCGAACTGCATGGTGAAGTTCGCCCGTCCCGAAGACATCGAACGCAGCGTGTTGATGTAGCCGAACATGTTGGCCAGCGGCACAAAAGCATCGATGACATTCGCGTTGCCGCGGCTGTCCTGACCATTGACCATGCCACGACGGCTGGTCAGGTCACCGATGATCCCGCCGGTATATTCTTCCGGGGTCACAACTTCGACCTTCATGATCGGCTCGAGCAGTTTGGCGCCCGCCTTCTTCAGACCTTCGCGCATCGCGGCACGGGCCGCGATTTCGAATGCCAGAACCGACGAGTCGACGTCATGATAAGCACCATCAATCAGGGCCACCTTGAAATCGATCACAGGGAATCCCGCCAGCGGACCGGAGTCCATCACCGACTTGATGCCCTTTTCGACGCCGGGGACGTATTCCTTCGGAACCGAACCACCAACAACCTTGCTTTCGAACGAATATCCTTCGCCCGGCTGGGTCGGCATGATGACCATCTTGACCCGCGCGAACTGACCCGAACCACCCGACTGTTTCTTGTGGGTATAGTCAATCTCGGCTTCACGGCTGACGGTTTCACGATATGCCACCTGCGGTGCACCGATATTTGCCTCGACCTTGAACTCGCGTCTCATGCGGTCAATCAGAATGTCGAGGTGAAGTTCACCCATGCCGCGCATGATCGTCTGGCCCGATTCAAAATCGGTCTCAACGCGGAACGAGGGATCCTCGGCTGCCAGGCGTGCCAGGGCGATGCCCATCTTTTCCTGGTCGGCTTTGGTCTTCGGCTCTACGGCAATCTCGATCACCGGCTCGGGGAAGGTCATGGTTTCGAGAACCACAGGATCCTTGTCCGAGCACAGTGTGTCACCGGTCGTCGTGTCCTTCAGACCCGCCAGAGCAATAATGTCGCCAGCATAGGCTTCATCGATCTCTTCGCGGTTGATGGCGTGCATCATCATCATCCGGCCAACGCGCTCTTTCTTGCCCTTGGTCGAGTTCAGCATCGCGTCGCCCTTTTTCAGGACGCCGGAATAGATACGTGTGAAAGTCAGCGAGCCCACGAAGGGATCGTTCATGATTTTGAACGCCAGACCCGAGAATGCCATGTTGTCATCGGCACGACGGGGGATGTTGCGTGTTTCAGTCTCGTCACCGGGTTTGAAGCCCATGTAATCGACAACGTCCATCGGGCTAGGCAGGAAGTCGATCACAGCGTTGAGCAGCGGCTGCACGCCTTTGTTCTTGAATGCGGAACCGGCCATCACGGGCACGAAAGACAGCGACAGACAACCCTTGCGGATCAGGCTGCGCAGCGTCGCCTCGTCGGGTTCCTTGCCTTCAAGATACCCTTCCATCGCGGCGTCATCCATTTCGACTGCGACTTCGATCAGGTTGGCACGCCATTCGTCGGCCAGATCCTGAAGATCGGCACGGATAGGCTGACGGACCCAGGACGCGCCCAGATCTTCGCCCTTCCAGACCCATTCTTCCATCTTGATCAGGTCGATGATGCCTTCCAGCTTATCTTCGGCGCCGATTGGCAAAGCAATCGGAGCAGGGATCGCGCCGGTGCGGTCCTTGATCATCTTGACGCAGTTAAAGAAATCAGCGCCGATTTTGTCCATCTTGTTGACGAAAACGATCCGTGGAACCTTGTAGCGGTCAGCCTGACGCCACACGGTTTCGGTCTGCGGCTCAACGCCAGCATTCGCATCCAGCAGGCAGACAGCACCATCAAGAACGGCCAGCGAACGCTCGACTTCAATGGTGAAATCCACGTGGCCGGGGGTGTCGATGATGTTGAAACGGTACTTGGTCGCCGATGTGGCGTCTACATCCGGATCTTCCTGACGCTGCCAGAAGGTCGTGGTCGCAGCCGAGGTGATCGTGATCCCACGTTCCTGCTCCTGCTCCATCCAGTCCATCGTCGCGGCGCCGTCATGGACTTCGCCGATCTTGTGGGACTTGCCGGTATAGAAAAGGATACGCTCGGTCGTCGTGGTTTTACCCGCGTCGATATGCGCCATGATCCCGAAGTTGCGGTAGCGCGTCAGTGGATATTCGCGTGCCATCTGGGATGCTCCTCTTACCAGCGGTAATGGCTGAACGCTTTGTTCGCGTCGGCCATCTTGTGGGTGTCTTCCCGCTTCTTCACGGCAGAACCACGGCTGTTGACTGCATCAAGCAGTTCACCGGCCAGGCGCTCTTCCATCGTGTTCTCGTTGCGGGCGCGCGAGGCGTTGATCAGCCAGCGGATCGCAAGGGCTTCACGACGCTCGGGGCGCACTTCGACGGGCACCTGATAGGTGGCACCACCGACGCGGCGCGAACGCACTTCGACGGAGGGTTTGATGTTGTCCAAAGCTTCGTGGAAAACCTCGATGGGCGCGCGCTTGATCTTGTCTTCGACGCGGGTCATCGCGTTGTAGACGATGCGCTCGGCGGCGGATTTCTTGCCGTCGATCATCAGGTTGTTCATGAACTTTGTCAAAACCCGGTCACCATACTTGGCATCGGGCAGGATTTCGCGTTTTTCAGCGGCGTGGCGGCGGGACATCTGTTAGATCCTCTTACTTCGGACGCTTCGCGCCGTACTTCGAACGACGCTGCTTACGGTTCTTGACGCCCTGGGTATCCAACACACCGCGCACGATATGGTAACGGACACCGGGAAGGTCTTTGATACGGCCGCCACGGATCAGAACCACAGAGTGCTCCTGAAGGTTGTGGCTTTCACCGGGGATGTAGCTGATGACCTCAAAACCATTGGTCAGGCGCACTTTGGCAACCTTCCGCATGGCCGAGTTCGGCTTCTTTGGTGTGGTCGTGTAAACGCGCGTGCAAACGCCGCGTTTCTGGGGGCACTGCTCGAGGTGCACCGACTTGGACCGCTTGACTTTTGGCTGCCGCGGCTTGCGGATCAGCTGTTGGATCGTTGGCATTGGGCTTCTTTCCCCGTCTATCAACACATGTGTCAGCGCGGGCATCCCCGCGGGTTAATCTCACGCACTTTGCGCGTCCACAAAGCACAATCACCGCTATCGTTCCCATTCCGAGGTGAACGACGCGGTGGGTTTCCAGAGGATCGAGGCAGCATTAGCCCGGATCGTGTCCACTACAGTTTCGAATTCGGCAAAGGGACTTAGCCCGCGCCAGATGGTGGGCGTATAGGGGGAGTCGCAGGGGTTGTCAACACGCCCCCAACGCGGTTCTACGACCGTTTAGCGTGTCACAATAAACTCAGTGACCGATGCCTGTCCGCAGCTTTGCCTCAGACGCAATCCGGCGCTTCAACTGGCCTTCGCGGTAGAGCATGAAGACACCGCTGCCTACCACAATCACCGCTCCTACAAGGGTCAACGGTGCGGGCCAGTCGCCGAAAGCCAGCCAGCCCAGCAGTAGGGCCCAGATCAATCCGGTATATCGGAAGGGGGCCACAAAACTGATCTCTCCCACCCGCATCACCATAACCGAGAAGACATAGCCAAAGACGACCATGACCGAAGCCCCGATAGTCATACCCGTGCGATAAAGATCCATCGGAACCCATTCCACACCAAGGCTGGCAAGGCCGAACGCCACCATCAGGCCAAGCGATGTTGTGAAGGTTACCATCATCGAATGGGTCGCGCCGGACACGCGCCTTGTGACAAGGTCACGCAAGGTCACAAACGCCACGGCAATCAATGCGTAGACCGAGAAGATTGTGAACCCCTCCCCGCCCGGTCGCACGATCAGAAGCACACCGCACAGGCCAACAAGGATCGCCGTCATCCGGCGCCAGCCCAGCGGTTCGCCAAAAAAAAGCGCTGCGGCCAGCGTCACCACCAGCGGCAGCGATTGCATGATGGCGCTGACATTGGCCAGCGGCATGTTGTAGAGCGCCGTCAAAAAGAAATAGGCCGATCCAATTTCAGCAAACATTCGCAAGGTGATCAGGGCTCTGTCACCACGCGGAATCCGCAGATGCAGCGCGCCGACGTACCATGCCATCACACCCACCGCCAATGTCGTCAGGACGCCGCGCAAAAAGATCAGCTGAAACAAGGGCATTTCGCCCGACAACGCCTTCATGAACGTGTCGTTCAGGGTGAACCCCGCCATGCTGGCCATCATCAGAAGCGCACCGCGTGTATTGTCTGTCAGCATCGGTCTGCTCCGCTTCTTGCACCGGCAAGGTTATCTGCAATGGAAGCGGCCGCAAGGGCAAAGCATGAAAAAGCCCCCGCCAATGGCGGGGGCTTTGACTGTCTTGCAAAAAGGCGCTCGGTCTTATTCGTCGCGGCTTTCCGGTGTTTCCACCAACGTGTCGAACGCATCACCGCCGACAATATCGTCAATGGGTGCGGCCAGTGCTGCAGCGGCTTCGGCCTCTTCACGACGGGCCTCGATCACCACATTGTCACGCTCGGATGCGATACGGCGCACACGCGCTGTCGCACCACCCGTCCCGGCAGGGATAAGACGGCCGACGATGACGTTCTCTTTCAGGCCCACAAGCTTGTCGCGCTTGCCCTGAACCGAAGCTTCGGTCAGCACGCGTGTGGTTTCCTGGAACGAGGCCGCCGAGATGAAGCTGCGGGTCTGCAGCGACGCCTTGGTGATCCCCAGCAGGATCGGTGCACCCGTTGCCGGACGCCCGCCTTTGGCCATGATCTTGTCGTTGACCGCGTCGAACTCGGCCTTGTCCAGATGCTCGCCGCGCAGCAGCGTTGTATCGCCGCTCTCGTCGATTTCCCATTTCTGGAGCATCTGGCGCACAATGACTTCGATGTGCTTGTCGTTGATCTTCACGCCCTGAAGACGATAAACATCCTGCACCTCGTCGATCATGTAGTCAGCCAGCGCTTCGACACCCATGATGGCAAGGATGTCATGCGGCGCGGGGTTGCCGTCCATGATGTAGTCACCCTTCTGCACGAAGTCGCCTTCCTGCACCGGGATGTGCTTGCCCTTGGGCACCATATACTCGACTGGCTCGACGCCCTCGGCGCTGGGTTCGATCGTGATCCGGCGCTTGTTCTTATAGTCCTTGCCAAAGCGCACATAGCCATCGCATTCGGCGATGATCGCGTGATCCTTGGGTCGACGGGCTTCGAACAGTTCGGCCACACGCGGCAGACCACCGGTGATGTCCTTGGTCTTGGCACCTTCGCGCGGAATACGCGCCACAACGTCACCAGCCTTGATGTCCTGACCTTCTTCGACGGACAGGATCGCGTCCACCGACATCGGATAGGTCACAGGGTTTCCAGCCTCGTTGCGGACAGGCTCGCCATCTGTATCGACCAGAATGATCTCGGGCTTAAGCTCGTTGCCTTTGGGGGCAGCGCGCCAGTCCATCACGATCTTCTGGGTCATACCGGTGGCATCATCGGTCTCGTCGCGCACAGCAATGCCCGAAACCAGATCGACATATTTCACCTGACCCGTCTTTTCGGCGATGATCGGCAGGGTGTAGGGGTCCCACTCGAACAGTTTGTCACCACGGGTAACTTTGGCGCCTTCCTTGACGAACAGCTTGGTACCGTAACCCAGCTTGTGGCTGGCACGTTCCTCGCCGCTGTCGTCGCGGATGATCAGCTTCATGTTACGGCCCATGACCAGCGTCTCGCCATTCGAATTCTCGATGGTCGAGGCGTTTTCATAGCTCACCGTGCCGGTTTGGCTGGCCTCCAGGAAGGACTGCTGGCCACCTTGCGCAACGCCGCCGATGTGGAAGGTCCGCATCGTCAACTGTGTGCCCGGCTCGCCGATCGACTGTGCCGCGATGATGCCGACAGCTTCGCCGACGTTCACCTTGGTGCCGCGTGCCAGATCGCGACCATAGCAGGTCGCGCAAACGCCATCTTCGGCCTCGCAGGTCAGCGGGCTGCGGATACGCGCAGATTGCAGGCTGGACAGTTCGATCAGGTCGGCCATCCGTTCGTCAATCAGCACTCCCTTGGCGACCATCACTTCACCAGTCGCCGGGTTCACAAGATCCTCAGCCGCGACACGGCCCAGAACACGCTCTGCCAGCGACGACACGACCTCGCCGTCGTTCACGGCGGCTTCTGCCGTGATCGCGCGGTCGGTGCCGCAATCGTTCTGACGCACGATGCAATCCTGCGCCACGTCCACCAGACGACGGGTCAGATAACCCGAGTTCGCTGTTTTCAGAGCGGTGTCCGACAGACCTTTGCGCGCGCCGTGGGTCGAGTTGAAGTATTCAAGAACGGTCAGACCTTCCTTGAAGTTCGAGATGATCGGCGTCTCGATGATGTCGCCGTTCGGCTTGGCCATCAGGCCGCGCATCCCGCCCAGCTGTTTCATCTGGGTGACCGAACCACGCGCACCGGAGTGAGCCATCATGTAAACCGAGTTCGGCTCCATTTCCGACCCGTCCACATCACGCTTGTTGGCCGAGATGGTGTTCATCATCGCCTCGGTGACCTTGTCGTTACACTTCGACCAGGCATCGACGACCTTGTTGTACTTCTCACCCTGGGTGATCAGACCGTCCATATACTGCTGCTCGAAGTCTTTGACCTGATCGCGTGTCTCATCAACCAGCACCCATTTGTTGTCGGGCACAACCATATCGTCCTTGCCGAAGGAAATCCCGGCCTTGAACGCTTCGCGGAAGCCCATGGTCATGATCTGGTCGCAGAAAATCACCGACTCTTTCTGACCGCAGTAGCGATAGACAGTGTCGATGACCTGCTGCACTTCTTTCTTGCGCAGCAGACGGTTGATCAGTTCAAACGGTGCTTTTGCATTCATCGGCAAAAGCGCACCCAGCCGCACGCGTCCCGGAGTGGTCTCGTAGCGCTTGACGATCTCGTTGCCTTCTTCGTCGATCTGCGCGACCCGTGCTGTGACCTTGGCGTGAAGATGCACCGCGCCGCTGTCCAGCGCGTGCTGAACCTCGTCGATGGACGAGAATGCCATGCCTTCGCCTTTCATGCCTTCACGCATGATGGTCGTGTAGTAAAGACCCAAGATCATATCCTGCGATGGCACGATGATCGGTGCGCCGTTGGCGGGCGACAGAACGTTGTTCGTGGACATCATCAGAACGCGGGCTTCAAGCTGGGCTTCCAGCGAAAGCGGCACGTGCACAGCCATCTGGTCGCCGTCAAAGTCGGCGTTGAAGGCCGAGCAGACCAGCGGGTGAAGCTGGATCGCTTTACCTTCGATCAGGATCGGCTCGAACGCCTGAAAACCAAGACGGTGCAGCGTGGGCGCACGGTTCAGCATCACGGGGTGTTCGCGGATGACTTCATCCAGAATATCCCAAACCTCGGGACGTTCCTTCTCCACCAGCTTTTTCGCCTGCTTGACGGTCGAGGACAGACCTTTCGCCTCAAGCCGCGAATAGATGAACGGCTTGAACAGCTCGAGCGCCATCTTCTTGGGCAGACCGCACTGGTGCAGTTTCAGTTCCGGACCTGTAACAATCACCGAGCGACCCGAGAAGTCGACGCGCTTGCCCAGAAGGTTCTGGCGGAAGCGGCCCTGCTTGCCCTTGAGCATATCGGACAACGATTTCAGCGGGCGCTTGTTGGCACCCGTGATCACACGACCGCGACGGCCGTTGTCGAACAGCGCATCAACAGATTCCTGCAGCATCCGCTTTTCGTTGCGTACGATGATATCAGGCGCACGCAGTTCGATCAGACGCTTCAGACGGTTGTTCCGGTTGATCACACGACGATAGAGATCGTTGAGATCGGAGGTCGCGAAACGGCCACCATCCAGCGGCACCAGCGGGCGCAGTTCTGGCGGAATGACCGGAATGACCGTCAGAACCATCCATTCAGGACGGTTGCCGGATTCCAGGAACGACTCGACCACTTTCAGACGCTTGATGATCTTCTTGGGCTTCAGCTCGCCTGTCGCCTCTTTCAGGTCGGCGCGCAGTTGCTCGGCTTCCTGTTCCAGATCAATGGCGGCCAGCATTTCGCGGATCGCTTCGGCGCCGATATTGGCTGTGAAAGCGTCGGCACCATACTGGTCCTGCGCGTCCATGAACTCTTCTTCGGTCAGCATCTGGCCATAGGTCAGATCGGTCAGACCGGGTTCGATCACCACATAGTTTTCGAAATACAGCACCCGCTCCAGATCGCGCAGTGTCATATCCAGCATCAGGCCGATGCGGGAGGGCAGCGATTTTAGGAACCAGATATGGGCCACAGGCGAGGCCAGCTCGATATGGCCCATCCGCTCGCGGCGGACTTTTTGCAGCGTGACTTCAACGCCGCATTTCTCGCAGACGACGCCGCGATATTTCATGCGCTTGTATTTACCGCACAGGCATTCGTAATCTTTGATCGGGCCGAAGATACGCGCGCAGAACAGACCGTCCCGCTCGGGCTTGAAGGTACGATAGTTGATCGTTTCCGGCTTCTTGATCTCGCCATAGGACCACGACAGGATCCGCTCTGGCGAGGCCAGAGAGACCTTGATTTCATCAAATGTCTTGACGGGGGCAACCGGGTTGAACGGATTGCTTGTGATTTCCTGGTTCATTTTCAAATCCTTGATTTGGGGCAGAGGCAAAGTTGTGTCAGGGGCGCGCGGAGACCGCGCGCCGCCCTATTCACTCGTCTTCCTCGGCATCCAGGAGTTCCATGTTCAGGCCAAGGCCACGGACTTCTTTCACCAGAACGTTGAACGACTCGGGCACACCTGCCTCGAAGTTGTCTTCGCCCTTGACGATCGACTCGTACACCTTGGTCCGGCCCGCCACGTCATCCGACTTGACGGTAAGCATTTCCTGAAGCGTGTAGGCAGCGCCATATGCTTCAAGTGCCCAGACTTCCATCTCACCCAGACGCTGACCGCCAAACTGGGCTTTACCACCCAGAGGCTGCTGCGTGACAAGGCTGTATGGCCCTGTCGAACGGGCGTGGATTTTCTCGTCCACAAGGTGATGCAGCTTGAGCAGGTATTTGATGCCCACTGTGACCGGACGGATGAACTGCTCGCCGGTACGACCGTCAAACAGGACCGACTGGCCAGAGGTATCAAAACCCGCACGCTTGAGCGCGTCATTCACGTCGGCTTCCTTGGCACCGTCAAAGACCGGCGTTGCGATCGGCACACCATTGGTGATGTTGCCTGCCGCTTCGACCAGATGGTCTTCATCCATGCCCCGGATGCCTTCTTCATAGACATCGTCGCCATAAGCCTGACGCATCGCTTCGCGCACCGGGGTCAGATCACCTGACCGGCGGTATTCCTGCAATGCCTCGTCCACCCGCACACCAAGGGTGCGCGATGCCCAACCCATATGTGTCTCGAGGATCTGACCGACGTTCATGCGCGACGGCACGCCCAGCGGGTTCAGACAGATATCGACCGGCGTTCCATCCGCGAGGAAGGGCATATCCTCCATCGGGATGACCTTGGAGACGACACCTTTGTTACCGTGACGACCGGCCATTTTGTCACCCGGCTGCAGCTTGCGCTTCACCGCGATGAACACCTTGACCATTTTCATCACACCCGGGGGCAGATCGTCGCCGCGACGGACCTTTTCGACCTTGTCCTCGAACCGTGCATCAAGGGTCCGCTTCTGCACTTCGTATTGTGCATTCAGCGCTTCCATGATCTGGGCATCGGCCTCGTTCTCAAGTGCCAACTGCCACCACTGGCCACGGCTGAGCATCGACAGCAGTTCGTCGTCGATGACCACGTTGGGCTTGACGCCTTTTGGTCTTTTGACGGCAACCTTACCCATGATCAGTGCCTTCAGACGGGCATAGATGTTGCGGTCCAGAATCGCCAGTTCGTCGTCACGGTCACGCGCCAGACGCTCGACTTCTTCACGTTCGATCTGAAGCGCACGCTCGTCTTTTTCCACACCGTGGCGGTTGAACACGCGGACTTCCACGACAGTACCGAAATCGCCAGGCTTGACCCGCAGCGATGTGTCACGGACGTCAGATGCTTTTTCGCCAAAGATGGCGCGCAGCAGCTTTTCTTCCGGTGTCATCGGGCTTTCGCCTTTGGGCGTGATCTTGCCTACCAGAATATCGCCCGGCTCCACATCGGCACCGATATAGACAATCCCGGCCTCGTCGAGGTTACGCAGGGCTTCTTCGCCCACGTTGGGAATGTCGCGGGTGATCTCTTCCGGCCCCAGTTTCGTGTCGCGGGCGGCAACTTCGAATTCCTCGATATGGATCGAGGTGAAAACGTCGTCACGCGCGATCCGCTCGGAAATCAGGATCGAGTCTTCGTAGTTGTAGCCATTCCACGGCATGAAGGCGACGATGACGTTCCGGCCCACGGCCAGTTCACCCATGTCTGTGCAAGGACCATCCGCGATGACCTCGCCCTTCTCGACCAGATCGCCCACCTTCACCAACGGACGCTGGTTGATGCAGGAGTTCTGGTTCGAACGCTGGAATTTGCGCATCCGGTAGATATCCACCCCGGCATCGCCCAGCTCCAGATCACCTGTGGCACGCACAACGATGCGCATAGCATCGACCTGGTCGATAATACCTGCACGTTTCGCCATGATAGCCGCACCGGAATCGCGGGCAACAATGCCTTCAATCCCTGTGCCGACCAGCGGTGCTTCGGTCTGCACCAGTGGCAGCGCCTGTCGCATCATGTTCGAACCCATCAGGGCGCGGTTGGCGTCGTCGTTTTCAAGGAACGGAATCAGCGAAGCCGCAACCGAGACCAGCTGTTTCGGGCTGACGTCGATCAGATCGACTTGCTCACGCGGGGCCAGCGTATAGTCGCCGGACTGACGCGTAGTGACCAGATCGTTGACCAGATTGCCATCGGCATCCAGCGTTGCGTTGGCCTGTGCCACAGTGTGGCGCATTTCCTCGGTCGCAGAGAGATAGACAACCTCGTCCGTGACATGACCCTCTTTAACGATACGGTAAGGAGTCTCGATGAAGCCGTATTTGTTCACCCGCGCATAGGTGGCAAGGCTGTTGATCAGACCGATGTTCTGGCCTTCCGGCGTTTCAATCGGGCACATCCGGCCATAGTGGGTGGGATGCACGTCGCGCACTTCAAAGCCCGCACGCTCGCGGGTCAGACCGCCCGGCCCCAGTGCCGAAAGACGACGCTTGTGCGTCACCTCGGACAGCGGGTTGGTCTGGTCCATGAACTGCGACAGCTGGCTGGAGCCGAAGAATTCACGCACAGCCGCCGCAGCGGGCTTGGCGTTGATCAGATCCTGCGGCATCACCGTGTCGATCTCGACCGATGACATACGCTCTTTGATCGCGCGTTCCATCCGCAGCAGGCCAACGCGGTACTGGTTCTCCATCAGCTCGCCGACCGAACGGACCCGACGGTTACCAAGGTGGTCGATATCGTCGATATCGCCCTTGCCGTCACGCAGTTCGCACAAAGCCTTGATGCAGGACACGATATCTTCGCGGCGTAGCGTGCGAATGGTGTCTTCAGCGTCCAAATTCAGACGCATGTTCATTTTAACACGGCCAACAGCCGACAGATCATAGCGATCCGCGTCGAAGAACAACGTGTCGAACAAGGCGCTTGCGGCGTCAACCGTCGGCGGCTCGCCGGGACGCATCACGCGGTAGATATCCATCAGCGCGCCATCGCGACCGATGTTTTTGTCAACCGTCAGCGTGTTGCGGATGTAGGGGCCGACATTGATGTTGTCGATATCCAGAACCGGAATGTCGGTGATACCGGCATCCATCAGCTCTTTCAGGGAACCGCCCGAAATCTCTCCGTCCTTGTCGCGTGTCAGCGTCAGCTCGTCGCCTGCCTCGACATAGATCGCACCGGTTTCTTCGTTGATGATGTCCTTGGCAACAAACTTGCCCAGAATATGCTCGAACGGAACCAGCAAATCGGTGACCTTGCCGTCATCCTTGAGCTCCTTGACAGCCCGCGGCGTGATTTTCTTGGTCGCCTCGGCAATGATCTCGCCGGTCGCCGCATCCACCAAATCAAAGGTCGGACGGGTGCCGCGCACACGGTCGGGGAAGAACTTGGTGACCCAGCTCTGACCGGATGTCTTGGACTTGCTCAGCTTGTAGTTCACGGTGTCATAATAGGCATCCATGATCGCTTCCTGATCCAGACCCAGCGCATACAGCAGAGTCGTCACAGGCAACTTGCGGCGGCGGTCGATGCGCGCAAAGACGATGTCCTTGGCGTCAAACTCGAAATCCAGCCACGAGCCACGATACGGAATAATACGGCAGGCGAACAGCAACTTGCCCGAGCTGTGCGTCTTGCCTTTGTCGTGGTCAAAGAAAACACCCGGCGAGCGGTGCATCTGGGACACGATCACGCGTTCTGTGCCGTTCACAACAAAGGTGCCGTTCGGTGTCATCAGGGGCATATCGCCCATGAACACGTCCTGCTCCTTGATATCCTTGACCGATTTCGCGCCTGTATCTTCATCGACATCGAACACGATCAGACGCAGCGTCACCTTCAACGGGGCCGCATAGGTCATATCGCGCTGCATGCACTCTTCAACGTCGTATTTCGGCTTTTCCAACTCGTATTTCACGAATTCCAGCACGCTGGTCTCGTTGAAATCCTTGATCGGGAAAACCGACTGGAACACGCCCATGATCCCTTCGCCCTCTGCAGGCGCCGGACCGTTGCCCGAATTCAGGAACAGGTCATAAGAAGATTTCTGCACCTCGATGAGGTTCGGCATTTCCAGCACTTCGCGGATTTTGCCATAATATCTGCGCAAACGTTTCTGGCCGAGGAATGTCGTAGCCATGATCGATGTCACCTTTCGTTTCTTTCCGGTCACGCGTGTCGTCGGGCCACGACTGCGTACCTCTTTGAAACAGGACTGTTCGGATCCATTCATGGCCTCTGTCCCACCAGAAGCCTCCCGATCCTTGAACCGCACCTTGGAAAAAGCTTTCCGAAAAGCTCTTGCCAAGACAGGTTCGGCTGGGCCCGGAAAACCGGACCCAGCCAGAAATCATGTCCGGGTTACCCCGGAACCGATTACTTCAGCTCGACTGTGGCGCCAGCTGCTTCCAGCTTTGCCTTGATGTCGTCGGCTTCGGCTTTCGAGACTTGCTCTTTCACAGCCTTGCCACCGGCATCAACCAGATCTTTGGCTTCTTTGAGGCCCAGACCGGTGATAGCGCGGACTTCCTTGATCACGTTGATCTTGGAAGCACCTGCTTCTTTCAGGATGACGTCAAATTCGGTCTGCTCTTCAGCAGCCGCACCACCAGCGTCGCCTGCGGGGCCAGCCATCATGACGGCACCACCGGCTGCGGGCTCGATACCATACTCGTCTTTGAGGATGGTTTTCAGTTCTTGGGCTTCGAGGAGCGTCAGGTTAACGATCTCTTCTGCCAGTTTCTTCAGATCAGCCATTTTACTGTTTCCGTTCGTTTAAGGTGTGTTCCAACGTGCAGGTATTTGCCCACGCAGATCAAAAGGTTGCTTACGCGGCCGCCTTGTCCTCGATTGTGGACAGGATGGACGCGATATTCGAAGCAGGCGCGCCAATAGCACCGGCGATGTTTGCAGCAGGTGCCGCAATGCAGCCCACGATCGAAGCAATAAGCTCCTCACGCGACGGCATTTTCGACACAGCTTCGACACCGGCCCGGTCCAGACCCGTGCTGCCCATTGCCCCGCCAAGAATTTCAAACTTCTTGTTGTCCTTGGCGAAGTCCTCGGCCACCTTGGCTGCTGCCACGGGGTCCTCGGAGTAGGTCAGTACGGTCATACCCGTCAAGAGATTGGCGATGCTTTCGCAAGGCTTACCTTCAAGGGCGATCTTGGCGAGCTTGTTCTTGGCGACGCGGACGGACCCACCTACTTTGCGCATACGCGCGCGCAGGTCCTGCATCTCGGCAACCGTAAGACCTGCGTAGTGGGAAACGACCACAACGCCAGAGCTTTCAAAGATCTGGCCGAGTTCCTCGACCACTTTCTCTTTTTGTGCTCTATCCACAGTTTCACTCCAAATTTGGGAGGGAAGACCCTCCGGCTCGTCTACGCCGGACAAAAGGTGCCCGGCATTCGGGTCCTTACGGGTCTGGCCAAGCTTGCCTCGGGAACGCTTGCGAACACCCGAAGAAATCTGGTCTTATCCCGTCTCGGGCAGGATTTATGGCTAAGCCACCCACCGTCTCGGACGAATCGATAGGCCGCCACGACAGGGTCGGGCGACCTAACAGCGTGCTGTCTAGTATCTGGCGCAGGAAATGTGAAGCCCCCCGTTCCACTTTCATTGCCATCCACGACCGGACGGGCAAAAAAATCACTCGCTGGCGGCAATACCTTTCGTATCTTCCCAGTTCCGCATGACCGTCTTCAGGCGTGTGGTCGAGATATTCTCTGTCCGCGACAGATAAATAACATCACAATGCGCGCTTAGATCGTCAAACTTGCCCGCCCAGTCATCTCCCATCGCGAACACATCGGCATGGAAGCGCTGGATGTCTGCGACCTTTTGAGCCCAGTCATTTTCGGCAAATACATCTGACACATACCGACATGCCTTGAGAATTTCTGCGCGGTGCTCATAGGGCATCACGCAGGACTTGCCCTTGATCACATTAAACTCGTCCGAGGAACAGCCCACGATCAACTTGTCGCCAAGATCGGCTAACCGGCGCAGCAAGCGGACATGCCCGACATGGAACAGATCGAATGTGCCATAGGTCAACACGGTATTATACTTGCGGCTCACTGGTTACGTCCCTTTCGTATCAACTGGGTGCCCACATCGGCATCACGCAGGTCGTTCAAAATTATTTCAAGCCTGTCAGGAAAGCTTGGATTCAAACATCAAGTGCAACGGTTGATTTGAAGGCCACGATTTCGTCGGCCATGGCTTCGGCGGGGGTTCTCCAGCCCAGTGTCTTTCTGGGGCGGTTGTTCATCAGGGCTGCGATGTC
>Ga0163215_100558_pt1 | contig 56524 bp, 37 predicted proteins | sample SynspAceP_FD_185934 | JGI IMG/M metagenome (GOLD analysis project Ga0163215, IMG submission 185934) | Saline lake microbial communities from Ace Lake in Antarctica - Synechococcus sp. Ace-P (Hybrid Assembly) | ecosystem: Environmental > Aquatic > Non-marine Saline and Alkaline > Saline | place... | reverse complement strand
GCGATGCTCATAAGACTGCCCCGAGTGCGGATCTTCTCCGCACAACCACGCTCGACGCACGCAGCGCTGAACCAAATGGAAAACCTGCACCGATTCGGGGTCGGTAAATTCGCATCTTGGCTTTCGTGGCATGATAGCCTCCTTCATGGGGGGTTAACTGAGTGAATTTTCGTCAAGTAAGCACATCGCCGCCGCTTCGCCAATAGGTGGGTGGCCCCAACTTTGCACACGGAAAAGAGGATTTCGGAGCTCAATACCTGGCCTGCGCTTCCCCCGGTACGGACGCTCAGCACGACGTTGTTACCGCAGTCGCACCTCCGCCGGGGGCCGAAGTCGGTGGCTAGTCGTTCTTCGTAAGAAACTTTCATTCTCTATCCAAAACCGGTTTTATCCCGGCACTCCCTGACCCCTTTGATTTATCCCTGCCATCGCCGCAGTCGCTTCGCGACCCAGACGATCTACTCGACCTCTACTCCGGCGTCATCACTGCGACGCTTTTTCAACAGCACAACAGACGCTACATAAAATACAAGCGTTCCAACCGGACGAAAAACTTTACCCGGATCGTCGAAGTAACTACGCGGTTGCAGTCCTAGCATGGACGCGAGAATGTCACAAACAACGAGTGCGGACGCAAGGAACAGCGATGAAGCCAGGAACGCCCTTATGAACGACATGCTTGACACTAAATATGATGTCCCGAGTACAACCGCGCAAAGACCCACGCTTAAATCGACCGCCTCTAATGCACCGGCTTTCCAGGCCGCGAAATTGCCAGCCGCTGAAAACCTCCACAGCACATATCCAACGGTTGAAAGCGCGTAGACGAGCACCGCTGCGAAACAGGTTGCCGCTGTCTTTTTGATGCCATCCATCTTGCCATTAAGATTTGATTTGGCACTGACAGAGCGAGGTGGCTCATATGCGTTTTTGGTGTTCATTGGGCGTGTGCGTCCTAGTAGCCCGGACGCCGCCCGTCAGAACCGTATACGGGAGGTGGCGTCGTTCGCTCCCTTGGTTTGTCTGAGATTGTCACACCCATATCAAACTCGTATCGTCCTCCACATGGCTTCTCTTGATACACAAAAGTACCATTTGGATCGGGCCAGAAACTATCGTCAAAGTAGAAAAACTTCCCAGTCTCTTTGGAAGTGACCTTGATCCAAAAGTGAGTTAACAAGCTTTCCCTGACGATCGCGCTTTGGACTTGAACATCGAAATACCTGCCAGAACTTTTAAGGTTGACCGCATCCTCGAAAGCGTAAGCCCAGTCGTAGCAGTAATAGCCTTTGTATCGTTCGTTTCTTCGCAAGGACGGTCGCCAGCGCCCATTGTTGCGTTCTGTATACGCGAGCGCCTTCGCAATGCGTTCGCCTTCCGATTTTGCCCCATCGCTTTGTGAAATGCCCGTGATTGCTGGCAGAACTTCCGTGTAGACGGGGTAGTTCCGGATAACGGATTCTGCCATGTGCCCTGCTGGCTGACCGTTCCCATGCGCGCCGAGATGTATTCCACCGTAGAGTCTGTTCGGCCTGATTAGTGGCGTCTGATTGTTGATCAAGTCATCGACTTGGCTCGGTGTAAGTTGCGGCGGTTCCGACCCACTCGGATCAGTCAACGTCGTCGGCTGATTCCCCACATACCGATACAGGTTCGCATCACCGGCAGCGAATCCAATCGGGTCATTGCTGAATGACTCCAATCGGCTGCGACTTTTCACTTCGCAAGTCGCTAACTCGATGCAGCTTCTCAGCTTGCGGCGGCAAGCTCGACGCGGATCGACACGCGATCGTCCCCCGCGTGCGCGAGTGCGGTTTTCAAGGGTCAGGCGGCGGGGCTGGACGCGGGTTTGCATTAACTTCATTGTAGTTGATGCGCGGCCAAGCGAGAAGCAAGCGGGCGACGAGTACGACGCCCACTTTTTCTTTAGCCGCCTTTCTGCCTGGAACGGTCGCCCGGCAGGTCAGCGGCTAAAGACTAAGCAGCTAAAGAAGAAGAACGTGTGAGGCGCTAGCGCGGCACCGGAGCCGGGGCGGGAGGTTCTTCGTCGTCGGGCTTCGTGTCGCCATCGGGAGAGGTTTCAGCGTCGTTTGATGGGTCAGTTGATGCGTCGGTTTCTTCGTCCGGTTTGGGATTGTCCGCCGGGTGAGTCATGCCGTGAATCTGTTGCAGTTTCTTGATGGAGACTTGCGTATAGATTTCGGTTGTCGAGAGCTGGGCGTGACCGAGCATCGCTTGGATGTAACGGATGTCGGCACCGTTCTCGAGCATCAGAGTTGCCATCGTGTGACGGAACAGGTGACACGAGCCACGCTTGCCGATGTCGGCGGCGTCGATGTAGTGACGGACGTATTCAGTCAACGAGTCAGGTTCTAAAGCCATGCCGACGTTGGACAAGAACAAGGTTTGATCGTTGCCGTTACACAGCAGCAGCGGCCGCGCCGTTTCGAGGTAGACCGTGATCCATTGCAAGGCTCGTTTGCCGATCGGGATGAGCCGGTCTTTCTTCCCTTTGCCCTGACGAACCATCAGCGTTCGACGCTCAGCGTCAACGTCGTACAGTTTCAGTTCCGACAGTTCCTTGCGACGGATGCCGCATGAGTAGAAGACTTCCAAGATGGCACGGTCGCGGATGCCATACGGGTCGTTCAGGTCCGGTTGAGCCATGATCGTGTCGGCTTCTTTGGCCGAGAGGATTGCTTTGGGCAAGCGGCGGCCGACCTTCGGTAGATCGAGTTCACTGGCCGGATTGAACAGCACGCAGTTTTCTCTTGCCAACCATTTGAACCAGGCTTTCACATGCGACAGGTGCGAGTATTGGCTTCGGAATGAGAGCGGTTTATCTTCGGCGGTCCGGTAGTAGTACAGGTGACGTTGGTAGCGTTCGAGAACGGGTTTGGTCACCTCGCCGGGGCGAGTGACTCCCCGCTCGAGGCACCACGAAGCGAACCACCGCAAGTATTTCTCACGACCGCTGATCGTTGCTGGCGAGTAGTTGCGGACTTCGAGTGACTTGGTGTGTTCGTCGATCAGGTATTGCAGACCCAGCTTGTCACTGATGTCACCGATCGGCGGTAAGGGTTTGCGCTGTCGTTTCTTGGACATGGTTTCAGTCTCCGTGCGTGAACTTGGGAAGGTGCCAACGACAACGGCTTCTTGATCCCTTTACGAAGAAGAACCAGAAGCCGTTATCGGTACGATGATTTCGGGCCATGTTTCAGACTGGCCCGGTTGTCCGTTTTTGGGTTTCGTGGCGTTAACTCATTTCAGCCCAGTTTTTGCTGGGTTCGGCCCGCTCACCTTGCGGTGATGAAGGCGTGATCTTGGGGTGTTTTGAGGGTGATGATTGCCGGTCCAGGGGTGATGAAGATTCTTCTAGGGGTGATGAAGCAGTTGTCGTAGCGATGGGTTTTGGTGCGTCGCCGGGAAGTTTCGCGGCGTCAATCAGGCCGCACATCGTCGGTTGACCCTCGCGCCCGCGACCGTCGTAAAGCAGTTCGTATTGAACGCGGCGACCTTCGCCCCGGTGTGGGATGACGTATTCCATTTCAAGCAGCCGGTCGAGGTGTTTTTTCAAGGCCGTTTGATTCCAGCCGATGGATTCACGGACCATCCGACGAGTGAACTGGAACTCGCGTTGCTCGACCTTCAAGCGTTTGCATTCACCGATGATCCAGCCGTGAAGTTCGAGAAGCAGACGCCGGGTTTGCGTCGGTAGTTCGTCGATGCTTTTGCCCAACACTTGATCGGCCAAGCGATTCGCCAGCGCGATGTCGGCGCGAGTCACTTCGATGTATTCGACTAACTCACCATCGACGTCGATGGTTTCGATGTCGCGTTGGTATTGATGAAGCAACGCGATGGAGCGGATGATTGCCAGATACTTCATGTGATCGCGACGGCGGCGGGCTTGATCGTCACAGAAGCGAAGTTCAGCAGCGAACGGGTTGACGACCGCCAGCGGGCGGATGAGACGCTGGGCGTCTTGATGCAGTTTGCGAACGGTCGATGATCGCTTGCCCGTTAAAAGACCTTCGAGGGTTTCGTTCTTGCGTTGCTGCGTGTGGATGGCTCGGGTTTGTTCGCGGTTCTCATCGACGCTCAGCACGATGCAGCGATTCATGAGTTCCTCGTCGATGTCGATTGCCGTGGTCGTCAGGAAGATCATCACCGGGCCTTCGACGTGATACTCTTGCGTTTCCATGCGACCCGTTCCGGGGTCTTTGCCGGTTGATGCGATCGTGAGTTGGCCTTCGCTTTGCAGGAGTTTTAAGGCGTAGCTGGCCTGCGCTACGCCTTCCTCTTCGGCGATCGCGAGTATTTTGTGACTCAGTTCCATGCCGCCCATGTAGAACAGCGATTGACCCGTCATCGCCGAGTAGCCGACTTGTTCTTCGTCTGGGATGAAGCGTAGCACGGCATCCATCAGCGACGACTTGCCCGCTGCCGATGACGATTGGATCACGATGGCCAGGGGCTTGTCCAGCTTGCGACTCGTCGCAGCGAGGTAGCCGACGAGCTTGTTGGTTTCTTCACCGACCACGCCCACGGCGTCGAAGTCGTGCAAGATCCTTTCAATGAGATTCGGCTGTCTAAGGAGATCGAGGGCGGCTTGTTTGTCGGTGTCGTTTAGCTCGAACTTCGCCGCTTTTACAGCGTCGAGTAACTGCGTTTGTTCGTCTTGAAGTGATTCGAGTTTGAGCAGGACTTTGCCGAGATCGCGTTTAATGACTTCGCCATCGAAGCCGAGTTCATACGCCGCTTCCTTGATGAACACCGTGCGAGCGCGAGCGGCGTACAGATCGAAGGTATCGACGTGGAACCTTTCCAAGTCGTCACGACGAGCCAACACGTTGACTTTCATCGTGTCCACACTGGACGAGTTACGCGCCAGCCCGCGCACGCGATAGATGCGGTTGCCGATCGGAATGATGATTTCGTTTTCCTTCACTTCGGCTTCCACCATCGTCGGCGGGGCCGGGGCCGGTGATGCGATGGGCTGTTCCTTCGGTGATGGTTTGGGCGGCTGCGTTGCCTCAGCCGTCACCGGTTCAGCCACCACTGGTTCAGCGATCGCCGAGCCAGCATCGACGGCAGCTAAAGAAGAAGGTTTTTCATCGTCGTCAGCCAATAACTTTTTTTCTTTAGCTGCCTCCACACTGGATTCGCTCGCCGCGTTGTCACTGGCGATCCGCTCGCGGGCTTGCTTCAAGAAGTCGGGCGTTTGCGTTGTCAGTTGCGGCTCAGTTCCCTTGCCGAGCCACTCGGCGTTACGGATCAGCAGCGCCAACCAGTTGTGAACGTTGCCATCCCCTTTGCCCGCCGTCAGAGCGTAAGCGTTGATGTCTTTGGCGGCAGCGGTGACTTTCAAGCGGAATCGTTCGATACCAAGATGGCCAAGTGGTTCAGCCAGTTTGTCAGCGCCATTGTTGCCCGCTTCGTCGGCGTCGAAGGCGATCAGCACGCGTTGTATTGCGTGAAGTTTGAACGCTTGCAACATCTCATCGGTCAGCCCGTTGGTTCCGTAAGTGCAAGTGACGTTGCGGAAGCCGTTGACCCAGAACGTCAGCGCGTCGATGACCGATTCACACAGGATCAGTTCATCACACGCCCTGAACGCTTCGATGTTGAAGATGCCGCCGTGCGGACGTGGCAGGTAAAAATGCTTGCCTTGCTTGCGTTGGCCGTTGTCGATCCGACGACCGTAAAGCTGTTTCACTGTTCCATCTTCACCCAGCAGCGGGAACGTCACGCAGCCCCGGAAGTGTTCGTGTCCACTGTCGCGAACGATCCCGATGCCCTTCAAGCGATCGCGGAGTTCCGACCCGGCTTTGATCTGCTTGGCCGGAAGTCGCAGCCCCAACGTCCGATCGACGAAGCCGATACGGAACTGTTCGATGGCCTTGCGGTCGGCGATCCCGCGATGTTCGAGGTACTCGATTGCGGCCGGTGATTCCGCCAAGCGTAAGTGATAGTAATCGACGACACTGACGAGCGCTTGTTGATCGTCGGCATCGGTCGTTAACGGGCAGTCGAGTTTTCTTTCGGTGGTGAACCTCTTGCCGCCGCTACTCCCCGTTGCACCATTATTGAGCAGTTCGACAGCATGACGGAAGGAAGCCTTTTCAGCGTGCATGATCCACTGAATCACATCGCCACCACAGCCACACGCGCCCAAGCAGTTCCAGACATTTTTGGATCGATTGACCACGAGCGACGGGTTCTTGTCGTCATGGATCGGACACAGCCCGATCATCTCGCCGGCCTTGCCCCGGTCGCGAAGCTTCGTCCCGTATCTCTCGATCAGGGCCACGATGTCGGTTTCCTCTTTGAGTCGTCGGATCAGTTCATCGTCGAATCGTGCCATGGCTGCTTTTCTCCAGAATTTCGAGATATTTCGTAGTAATGCGAGTGCGTATCATTTCCTAGCGACTCGACATTAATTTGGCAAGCAAGTAGCGTATCGTTTTTTAGCGACCACACCTTGCTTTCTTGTTAACAATGAGGTGATCTAACTAAAAAACACCGGAGAACCAGCCATGCCCGCATCAGATAACGTTGGATTGCCAGAGCGACTCAAGGCACTTCGTAAGCAGAAAGATTTTTCGCAGCAAGAGTTGGCCGAGCGCGCTAGCGTTCACTACACGCACATCGGTCGCTACGAGCGAGGACAGGCGAAGCCGACGACTGACACACTCCGGCGTTTGGCCGAAACGCTCGGCGTGTCACTGGATTATTTGGTTGATGGTGCCACTGATGATGTCGCCCGCGCCACATTCGAGGATCGCGAACTACTGCGACAGTTTCAGGAGCTGCAGACGCTCGACGAGGAAGATAAGCGAATCGTCAAGACGTTGATTGATGCGTTCTTGGCGAAGCGAAAGATTCAAGAGTTGATGGCGTCGTGATTGGTGCGGCGTTTCTTGGCCGATCGGTTGGGGTGGTGAACGTTGAACGCGATTTCGCAACCGTCCTCTGCGCGTTTGTCTCTGCCGCCGCTGGCTTCTACGAAGCGGCGACAGAGACAAACACTCCGAGGACTCACTTAGCCAAAAAAAACGAAGTAGAGCAGTCGGTTCAAAGGAGAGCGTTTTGGTGCGCGGCGTTTGGCTTGGATGGAGACTTGTGCGGAGCGCCGGTGCGCGGTCCCTGGCGGCAGCTTAACGGGCCTTAGCGAGTTCATCGCTACACGGTTGTCCGTTTGCTCGAAGACTCGCTGCACCGACAACCGCTTCGCTAGCGTTTTTGGCAAGTCCAACGTGCGCGCTACCGCGAGATTCTGACGCGTCAACTGCGGACGGACTGCGCTTTTGACGTACTGCGACCGTTGGTTAACTCTTTCGGTATTTGGGCGTTTGATCCATTGGAGAATTCTTTGGAACTCAACGTGAGTGTCGCAGAACGTCAACGCTTGCCGCTGCCTTGCAAGTCGTTTGGTGATTCACCGCTCTAGGAGCGGGGTGCGGCATCCTGCCTCGGTTCACTGCGCGTCGTCTTCGGCATCCTGCCTCCGACGCCGCTACGTTCACGACGCCCGGTCTCCGCTCGGTCGCTTCGGTGCGGTCTTCGTTCCTCGTTCCTCGTCACTGCGCCTTCCCTGCGCTCGGTCGCTGCGACCCGGCGAACGCGGCGTCGGCACCGCTGCGCTGGCCTTCCGTGCCGCGTTCGCCGGGCGGCATCCTGCCACCGGGCTTCGTCATGCGGCGACATCCTTGTCGCCGTCGTTCAGCGATCTATCCACGCATGGCGGCTTCGTGCCGAAGATTGCGACGACTTCCTGTCGTCGCTTCGCTCCAGTGCGCGCGAGTGTTACGAGGCAGATGCAAGCGGTCGGCATCCCGTCGAAGAAAGTGTAACGGACATCCGGCCCACCAATGAGAAAGGCCACCTTTCGGTGGCCTCGTTCAGCGCCGTTTCCCTCCAGTGCAGATGGTGGTTCACTCATCAAAGAGGTTTGACCCATTAGATGGCTTCTGACCCATTAGATGGCTCCCTTCATTCCAGTGCGCGCGAGTGTTACTCGGCAGATGCAAGCAGTCGGCATCCCACCGAAGAAAGTGTAGCGGACATCCGGCCCACCAATGAGAAAAGCCACCTTTCGGTGGCCTCGTTTAGTGTCGTTTTACTCCGGTGCAAAGTGTGATTCACAATTCCAATAGGTCTGACCCATTAGATTGTTTCTCACCCTAGGATTTTCCAGACACCCTTGGTTCCAGCGCCGGTATCACGCCTCCGATGATCGTCACGTAAGAACTATCTGATGTGACTGAATCAACCGAGATAATAATAAAACCGAATGACTGCTTTTTGACACCGTTCAATTTGCGACACTCATTCAGGAAGCCATCAACCATAAATGAACCATGCTCACCAAACAAACGTGATAGATACTCACTCAAAGCTTCGCTTTCATCGCGAATGCCATCTGGATCGAAACATAATTCGGCCTGAGGCAATGGAATGCGAATGCGGAACGGTTCGCATTCCTCACGTTTGCTTGAATTGAGATGCGCCCACAGTCGTTCAACAGGAAAAGGCTTTGACTGAATCCAGCATTCAACCATTTCATTCACCGCAATGGTTGGAAATCAGGAACGCTTTCTGCTGGCGAATCAAGCGGGTTGTTTCGGAAGCTCTCACGTGCTTCGTGAAGGTTCATAAACGTGTGAACGTCCAGATACAACTTATCCTTTCCTGGCCCGATGCCAAACTCCTTTGCACACTGCATCGCCGAATTCTTAGCGCTGATTGCATTTAGCGCGAATGTGTTGATTTCGCCAATCAGCACCACATCCAGATCAGATCGAGGAGTGCTTGTTCCCTTCGTCCTTGATCCGTATACATGCACTTCCTTAACCAGGGCGATTGCGCCACACTGGGTAATCTGCGAGACTAAGGGGAGGTTCGCATCTGAGCTTTTGAATTGCAAAAGTTAGACGGATTTACTCGCTTAGGATCTTTGCAATGGAACGCTCTACATCGCTGGTTGATCATCTTGGAAAAATAACTGATCCTCGTCCGGGTGAGCCGGTTTATCCATTGGTCAATGTACTGTTCATGATGATCTGTGGAGTGATCGCGGGAGCAGATGATTTTGTGGCAATTACTAAATTTGCTAATACTAAGAAGGAATGGTTTGCAAAATTTCTGGACATGTCTGCTGGTGTCCCTTCGCATGATCGCTTTAACGCAATCCTCAACGCGATCAAGCCTGATGAGTTCGAGCCAATCCTGTTCGCGTGGATGACTGAGTTGAATAAGATCACTGATGGCCAGGTGATTGCCATCGACGGAAAAACACTTCGACGAAGTTATGACCATGCCACCGGCAAAGCCGCCATACACATGGTCAGTGCCTGGGCAACGGACAATCATATCAGCCTCGGCCAGACGGTCGTTGATGCGAAGAGCAACGAGATCACGGCGATCCCCAAATTGCTTGAAATCATCGAGGTTTCTGGTGGTTTGGTCACTATTGACGCCATGGGATGTCAGACCGAGATTGCAGCAAAGATCGTTGATGAAGGTGCGGATTACTGCTTGGCTGTGAAGGGAAATCAACCCACGCTTCACGAGGGAATCAAGGCATTTTTCTTGGATCATCTTGAGGATGACTTTGCACGAACCGAAGTGTTTGAGCATCACACCAACGAAGCCGATCATGGTCGCATCGACGAGCGCAGTTATTACCTGTGTGAAGTCCCCGATGATCTTCCCGACGGGGCACGCTGGAAAGATTTATGTGCGATCGGAATGTCGATCAATAACACTCAGCGTCGAAAAGGAAACGAGATTGCTGTGCGATACTACATCGTGAGCAAAGTTCTCACAGGTGAGGATTTTGCAGGTGCTGTGCGTGGCCATTGGGGCATCGAAAACAATTGTCACTGGCAATTAGACGTTTCGTTCGGAGAAGACCAATGTCGAATTCGCAAAGGGCATGGGGATGAAAATTTCAGTACACTTCGGCGAGTCGCTTTAAGCCTGCTCAAGCAAGAGAAGACAGCCAAGTGTGGAATCAAAAACAAGCGACTGACCGCCGGATGGGACGACGACTACATGGAGAAGGTCCTATTTAGCAGGTAAATCCCCGTGCAATCGCCCTGCTTCCTTAACTCCCGGAATACCCAGAAGTTTCTGACGCAGAATCGCAGCTTGAGACGGATTCAATCCTTTCACCGTGCTGCGGAACGCGAACGCTCCCTTGTTAGAGACGGCAACGCCCGGTGTAAACATTGCGGACATCGCTTTGTCAAAATCGCCGCCTGGTCGAAACGTCAGTACACACGCTATTTCAAACTCACCATACCCCTTGCGTCGAGCATTGTGTTCAAACAGAACTCGCTGCAAACGTCCCTCCAAAACGCCAAGCCGAGAACCTTCAACAAAAGGAATTTCGCCGCCCTCCCGTTGGTATTTGGCTGCCAATGCGCGAAGGCTGTTGTACTCATCGAACCAAGGTTCGTTAGTTAACTTCGGCTCATTCCCGCTCGGCGGTCCAATCGATGGCGGTTCCAAGCCACTCGGATCAGTCAACGTTGTCGGTTGATTGCGAGCGTAACGGTACGGATTGGAGTCCGGTCCAAGACCACTTGGGTCATTGCTGAGCCAGCGTGCGTTTTGGGAGTCGTACCAGCGGTGGTGGTTGTTTTGCAGGCTGGTGGTTTCGTCGAGCAGGCGACCGGTGAAGCCGAAGACGACATCGACGTCGTCGGCCGCGGGCGTGGGACCGTTGACGACGATGTCGACGGCGTCACCATACGCGTCGTAGTTGGTGTGGCTTTGTAAGGTGCCCGCGGGGGTGATGCGGTCGCGGACCGAACCGAGGTAATCGGTCAATGTCCACGACACGCTGCCGTCGGAAACGTCTTGCTCGGCCAGTAATTGATCCACGCCCTCGCTCCATAAAAAACGGTGATCGGCCACGCCATCGCGTAACTGCAATCCCACCTGACCGCCGTCGTGGGCGAGAATGTCTCGCGTGGTCCCGGTGGTGCTTCCTTTGACTCGACCAATCAGGCGGTCGAGGGCGTCGTAATAGTACGTCAGTGTGGTTTCAAAACCGCTAAGACCGAAGAGTGTTGCCTCGGTCAAACGATTGCGGTGATCCCATTGATATGTCCAGTTCAGACCGGTACCAAGACGGGATTGTTTTCCCGTCAGGTTGCCCTCGTTGTCATAGGTGTAGTCCCACTGGACGTCGCGATCGAGTCGGTTGTCGCTGGCGATTTCGTTGGACGTTGACGGGGTGGAAGGGACCGTGGAGGAGACTTCACCCAAGCGGTTGCCGGTCGGATCGACCGAGTAGTTCTGCCAACGCTGGAACCCGTCGTCATTGATCTGCTGCTTGGCGAGTTGTCCTTGTTGATCGTATTGGAACGTGCGTTGTTCGTTGCCGTTGGTAGTGCCGGTAACCCCGTTGACTCTCCCTAGCGTCCCGGTGGTGTGAATCGCTCGTCCGGCATTGTCCCATGCGACGGTATAAGTGGATTGATGCACGTTGCCGAGGGTATGGTCGATTTCCTCGACGCGGCCATGGTGGCTGTAAACATAGTCGCTGACGAGAGTTTGTCCGCTGGCCACTCCGGTGAGCGTCCGTGAGACCGAATCCAACAGGCCGTTGGGAAGTCGATCCAATGCGATGTCTTGACCGTTGAGTTCCGGCGCGTCGGTGGTGTTCGCGATTGGGCCGACGCGGCGTTGGATTTCACTCAGTCGGCTTCGACCGTCGTGAAAAAGCGTGTCGTGATGGTCAACGGTTCCGCTGACGTCGCTTGCGCCCATGCTTGCGTCGAGCAGAGTGGTTCGGCCTTTCATCAAACCGGCTCGGTCATACTCGTACTGCCAACCGACGGCAGTCGTCGCAAATCCATTGCCGAGTGCCGGGGCATAGGATTGCAGGACGTCGGTGACTCGTCCGGACCCGTCATGGTTCATCTCGACGGCATGGGATGCCGGCGGGCTGCCGGGAGCGGCATCGTCGAAGGCTTGGAGGCGGCCGATGGCATCGTAATCGTAATTAAGCGATCCTTCGAATGAACCGAATGCGAGCGGTTCGGACGAGGTGCCAAGCGCTGCGTACCACTGTTCGGACTGAAGTTGGTTGAGCTCGTCATACTGGTAGCGAGTCACGCGTCCGCTTCGATCGACCCGATGGACCAGGTTCCCGCTCGGATCGTAGTAAAAGTCTCGATGGACGTCCGTCGGGACCGAAGCGACGTCGATTGTCGTCGTTTCACGCATCACACGCCCCAAGTCATCGTGAACCCATTGGGTGAGGTTGCCCGATGCGTCGGTCAACCCGGTTCGGCGACTGGCCAAATCGTACTCGAACGAGGTCGTTTCAAAAAAACCGTTCTGGGTGACCGATGGTCGTGCCAAGCGGTCGTAGTAAGTCATGGCCACCTCGGAGGTGGCAATCTCGGCGGCTCCGGCAGATCCACTGGGTTCGCTGTAGGGCGCCGACGAACCCTTGACAGTCCGGACCAACTGAGAGAACCCGTCATAGTCGTAGTCCGTGGTGAACGAGTCGTTCCCCAGGCCGACGGTGGTGCTGGCGAGATTGCCCAGCAGGTCATAGTCCCACCGTTCGATCAGGAAAGTGGAGTTGGTTGTCCGAGTGAGTTGCCCGGCAAGGTCGTAATGATAGGTGGTGATTCCGGGAGCGGCGTCGGTCAAGCTGTCGGGATCGAATTGCTGATCCAGTCGAGACAGATGATCGTAGGTGAACCTCGTTTCGTTTTGTTCGGGATCGAGCATGGATTCGAGTGTGCCGTCGGCGTGGTACCGGAAGTAAGAACTCGCGATGAGATCCTGGCCACCGAAAACGTCGGTCTGTTGGTCTTGTTCGAGCAAGACATCATGTTGGCGGACTCTGCCATCGCGGTCAAGGTAATTCTTCTCCGCAGCAAGCACCGTCCCCTGAGCATCCGACGTGATTCGGGTCACGCCCCAGCCGACATTGCTGCCAATTCCGAGTTCTTCGCTGCCGAGATACTCGGTTCGGCGATAGGTCGTTGCCGTGGATCGGACGGGCGCGTTTCCGAGGGTTCCGATCGATTCCAACAGGCCCCGGCCCCAGCTATCGAATTCATAGGTCGACTCGATTCCGGACGGTCCCCTGGCGGCGATCAAGTAGCCCGCCGTGGAGTATTGAAATTGCGTCACCGGGCGACTCGTGGTGGGAAGCGACGTGTTCGCCGGATCGGTCACCGAGGGCGCCTGCGGATCGGATCGGGCGATCGTGCGTCCGAGTTCGTCATAGTCGTAGAGGGTCGTGGCCCAGAGAGGTCCGTTGTTGGATAGCCGCCGGATGAGCTGAGCGGATTCGCGGAGTTGTCCGTAGTCATCGTAACGGAAGGTTTGAATGGGGCGGTTTGATCCGTCAGCGAACACGGTGGTCCCGGATTCATTGAGCGCAACGATACGAGAGGTTTCTGCGGACGCATTGATGTCGTTATCGGGACTCGGAGAAGCCATCGTGACCAAGCGATCTTGAACATCATAAAGGTAGGTGGTCAATCGACTGGTTCGGACGCGGCGCGGCACGACGTAGCTCGTGTCCGACCCCAACGGGGTATTCGATGCGGTATCCGTTTGTTCTTCGCCGACGATAGTGTCAGCAATGATTTCGGTTTGAAAGACGTTCCCGAACGGATCGTACTTGATTTTGGTAACTGTCGGCTGCGCGGAGGCGTTGGGCGTGAGCGGTGGGATCTCCGACGTTCCGTGATCGACACCGACGATCGATTGTGGCGATGTTGTTTTTGTCAATCGGCCCAGCAAATCGTATTGAAAGTGAGTCGTCCGCCCGATCGGATCCGTCATGGACAGAGGGTAGCCGTGGGCATCGTATTGGTAGGTCGTGACGGCCATCTTCGTGACATCAAAACTCGGGAGGATTGCGGTTTCGTCAACGATCATTTCAGTTTGAATGACCGCTGCGAGCCGACCGTGGTCGGCGGAGTCGGCATCGTCGAGATGGTATAGAAACAACGTCACCATGGCGGAATGATTAACGCGTCCGGTCGTGATGATTTCGGCGCCGATCAGGTTCTTTTGCTGAAAGGCGGGATCCACTGTCGTGTACTGTTGCAGGTGGGCGGGAAGCCCCGCCGTCAACAAGGCGTTTTCTGCCGAGCCGACGTACTCCCGTTTCGTTTCCTCGGCAAGGTCCCCGGCGGGTTGGGATTCGGTATCGCGGCGATTGAGTTCGTTGATGACTTGGAGTGCGTCGACGGCGGTTACATAGCCGTCCCCGTTGACATCGTAGTAATTCTCATCGGATGCCTGACGGGTTGGATTGACGAATTGGCCCGACGCGTAGGTCACGGCGCGGTTGTTCAGTTCGTTGATGACTCGCAATGCGTCTAATGGGGTAATTAGATTCCCTTCCCCACTGACGTTGAATCGATTCACGGTGTTTTGCCAGAGACTCGTCAGTGGCGTTCCGGTTTGAAATTGTCGGTAAACTTTGGTGACATTTCCGTGACCGTCCACATCGGTGAAGGTGCCGTTGCCTAATTCGTCGATGACACGGGTCGGTTGTCCATTGACGTAGCCGGTCGTTTCAGTTTGCAGGAGTTGTCCGTCGACGCGGGGCAGTGTCGTCGTTCGGATGAAAGGTCCATCAGCGACATACTCGAACGAGGTGACGGGTCGAAGGAGCGGGCCGTTGGTCGTCGGGATACCGTCGTAGGGACTGATGAACTGCACGTCGGGATCGGGACCGGTGATGGAGAGGACTTCACCTCGATCGGATGTAACGAGACCGGTACCCGATTCGTATTCCGGTTCTCGTTCGTAGGTTGTGACATTTCCGAGCGGGTCCTTGCTGACCATCGTGCGACCGCGACGATCCAGCACGAACTGAGAGAGTCGACTGTCCAGCCCGTGGCTGTTGAGATAGTAGCCGGATTGGGTGAACGAAGCGTAGTTCTCGAAGTCACTCAATGATTGCCGGGGAATGCCGGCGTATTGGTTCGCGAGCGAGACGAATCCGCTCGCGTCGTTGATGGAGGTGGAGGTATCGAGATAGTCGCTCCAGTATGCAGTCATGAGTTCTTTGTTGCGCACCGCCGAGAAGGGAGCGTCACCCGTGGCGTACTGGTTGTAATCATCACCGTCGAGCCAGGACATCATCGAATCCGGGAGGGCATCGTCGATGCCGATCGTATTGACGTTGAAAAGCTCACCGCCATCCTCTTCGATCGAATCGGCTCGCATGAGCGATCCGTTCGGCCCATAGGATCGATAGCGAATGTGTTTCGTTTGTTGATTGGCGGGCTGTTGGAGATGGTTGTCACCGGATCGTACGACCGATGTCACGACGTCGCCGTCGTATTGAAATTGTTCGATCAAGGCAGGCTGCGCTATCCCATCGGCGTCAGTCGGCGTGGGGTGAGTCACGACCAAACGCTTGATCGTCGCGTCGTAATCGTAGTTTGTGGTTCGTCCTCGCCAGTCCGTCATCGCAAGTTGTCGGGAATCGCCGCCGGCGCTCGGCCAGTGAAACAGGGTGCTTCGGCCCAAGGGATCGATGACCGAACTGATGCGGTCCGTCCCGGTTGCGTAATTGAAATGGGTTCGGTTGCCGGTCGCGTCAAGGATGGATGCGATTCGGTAGTGTCCGCCACCGACCACAGTTTGTTCAAAAAACCACTCGGATGAGTCCGGGTGAACGACGACGTACCCACCATTCTCGGCAAAGATTTTCTCGAACGTTTCAGCGGGAGTGATGAAACTGGAACCCGATTTCGGGAAATAACTGGCAGTCTGGTTAGCTCGGAACAGCGAGGCTCCTTGGTCGTCTGGGTTGTCAGAACTGCCGCCACCGATGGTCCCGACGACCAATTGATGCTCAAACGGAAAAACAAACCCAGGTGCCAGGTCGTAGTCGGTTTGCGAGTTGTTCACCATGATTGGAGTTTCGGCTTGCCAAGCCGCTGGGGCGCTGGATTGGCCGGTCGGAAGTGCGTCACCTGGCACGATCCCGGACACCTTCAAACGATAGGCCCCCGTGTCACCGGCGGGCATGGTATTGAGTTGAACGGATCCGTCCATCAGGTTCACCGGCGTCCCCGACGCGCAAACGGTGCAAGAACACTCGCACAGGCCGTCCACTTCCAATTCTCCGGCACCGGTCGCCGTGTTCTCATCGATTCCGTCATCGATCGTGCTCTGTGGGTCGTCAAGGATGCGAGCCTGCGTTTCAGCAAGCCGGAGATATTTCGTGAGTTCTGTTCGACCCGTGATGTGGGAGAGATCCGGAGGCAACTCGACCTCTGCTGCCAGGAACGCGTCGAAAACCTCAACCCCCACGGAAATCAAATCGTTGTTCGCAATCACGTTGATATTGATCTGGTCCCAAATTCCGGTCTCCCGTGTTCCGGCGACATGAATCCACTCTCCGCCGAGTATGTCACTGACGTAATACTGCCGCTTGCCAATCGGGATGGGATGGTCGGAATTGTCTGGTGTTACCAATTTCACGTAGAGCGGTCGCGTTTCAGCAAAATCAGGATCGCCAGTCTTCGCTCCTTGGTATTCGGCCTCCAGAGCGAAGTCAGACAGTGGATCGGCATAGTTGCGACGAATCTGCTCTTGGAAAGTTCCGTTGGGGTTTTCGATTTGTTCGGTATCGACCTGGAGGATCAGTTGCCAGCGAGTATTGAAATAGTTGTCGGATGAGTCCCAGGAAAAAGGCGTGAATGACTCATCCAGCCCGGTGGCAATGACCGGTGTGGTTGGCATGAGTGAGATTTCAATTTTGCCATCTTGAGCCGGCGATTCAATCGCGTCCTTGGTGGATACCATTTGAATAAATTCATTATTGTCCTTGATCGTGCCCGATTTCGTCTGCGCCTCGATTTCTAACGCGGGGAATTCGGGCGTTGAAGAATAGAAATTTCCGCTTGTATCGCTTTCCGCTCCGTTCGATGTTTGATAGACAATTTCGAAATGAATGTCCTTTTTCTTCAACGCTTCGTCGATGTCAGGATCTTGTCGATCCACGATGATCAGATGGGAGGCGTTGCTACCGCCTGAAAAGGGGCCAAAGTAGGTAGGGTGTCCCCCGGGGCCGACGAAGCTATTCAGCGACAGCGACCGAAACGGTTCATACAAGCGATAGAACGAGCTGGGCATTTCGGTGACGCGAATATAGAAATCCGCTGGATACGGATTGACCTGGGGGGCGCCGGGGGGCAATTCGGCAGGCTTGATTGCCAGGTAGATCACGTCGAGTGTTCCGTCGTTAGTTCCGATTGCAGAGGTGCTGGATGTTTCCACTTGGGGTGTTTGACGGAAAACTCGGTTCGGCTCGGTGGCTTCCAACGGAGTCGAATCACCTTTCACTAAATCGATAGAAAAGGGAGGCAAACTGTCCAGTTCAACGAATTCCCAAGGGATTTCGTTCCCGGTTCCGATCGAACGCATGGCTGAAAACCCATCATCCGTCGTCGGATTCGATTTTGAGTTGCTCGCAGAACTATCTCGAATCGGCCCGATGAAGGAGGAACCGCCCGCCGTAATGATCCCGTTGGTTGACGATGACTGCGACGACGCACCGACGCCGACGAGCGAGACGGGGAGATAGTCCACCTGCCCCGGACGATATTCCTGATCGTAATTGGTTAACAGCAAATCGTTGGTGAGGTCTCGGGGTGGCAAGACTTTCAGGCCGCTCTCTCCGCCACCGATTACTTCAAAACTCAATTCCGCGACGAGATCCCGTCGATTGCTGTTGAAGGAAGATGCGAACCCGCCGACACTTTGAATTCGATTGGGCAAGGCAATTTGAAGCCCAGACGAACTGAGAAAGCTGAACTGGTAGTCGACGTCGCCCGACCATTGGAGCACGGCGTCATCGAAGCCAATATCAACGTATCCGCCACGAAAACCACTTGACCGCGCCCCCTTCCCGAACACCTGCACGGTCACTTGATCGCCCACCGCAACACTCGAAACCGGTTGTCGGGATGCGTCGAGAACAACTAATTCCCAGGAGCCTACGGTTGACACGGCGGTCGTTTGAATCGTCATCGTCTCGCTAATGTCGACGCTACCAGGAACGGTCAACACGGTGTACGCGACTGGATGAGTACCGATGCCCGCATTATCCAGCAGTGGGACATAAACCAATGCGCCGCGATCAATTGCGGACCGGGAAATGAACTCACCCATCGAGACCGGCTCTTGATCGAGGAAAATGGTGCCGTGCGTCGGGGCGGAGTCGAGCCGAACCACAAATTCGGTGGAACTCCACACGGTGTCGACGCCGAAATCGTCCCACGTAAGAACACGACGCTCGTCCTCTTCCATGCCCACGGTTTGGCCCGTCACGATCGCCGCTTCCCAGGCCACAAACTGACTGCCGGTGACGCCGAACTCACCGTAATTGGTGTTTCCGTTCCATACGTTCGCAGTGAACTGGAGATCACCGTTGGAATAGCCCTCCGTGATCCCTGCGTAGATACGGTGAGTTCCGGCGAGGTCCGTCACGGTATCGTTCGTGTAGTTCAATTCCGCGATCAAAACATCGGACGGATTGGGGGTGAACGGTCGCAGTGAGTAGTTGTCATCGTAGAACCACTGCCCACTTTGATTGATCACGCCGATCAGGTGATCAGCACTGCCGAAGTAGGCCGGCCCATTGGGCGAGAAGCGTTCGTAAACGTTTTCAACGCTAAAGAGAATATGACCTGTTCCTTGTGCCGAGTCGTTGCCGGCAACGCCATAACCGAGACCATCGACATTGCGGACGATGCCCAAAGGCGTATCGACGTTACGGTCAAAATAGGTACCTTCGATCTCAAATTCGCCCTCGTTGTAATAACCATTCCAACGATCCGCGAAAAAGGTGAGGTCGCCATCGGAGTATCCTGCCAGAATCCCTTCGACGGAAGTGTCCGTACCCTTCAGGTCAGTAACCGTGTCGGTCGTGAAGTTGACGGAGGCGACTAGCACGTCACTTGCTTGAGGAGTGAACGCATAGGAGTAGTAATTGGCGTCGTATTTCCACTGGTTATTTTCAAATAAAACCGCGATGAAATGGTCCGAATAGTCGCCGAATGTAGGCCGGTTCGTTGCGAAGCGTTGTGGAATCGCCTGCTGCGTGAACATCAGATATCCTTCACCGATGCGTGAGTCGGTTCCGTTGATGCCCGAACCAAGATCGCCGACATACTCGGTCTCGTTCAGAACGTCTCCGGCGAGCAGAATCCGCTTTTCAAGAGCCTCCAACTTGACTCGTCGCCATACCCGCCTATTCCCCCAGGACCCCCCCCTCTCTCTCTCCTATTCCTCGTAGCCTTTGCGGATTTTAGCTGGCCGCCACGAACGATCTCCAACACGCCACTGAATAGGTTCCTCTTCAAGTCCTCGAATCGCAACGGAAAAAACGGTAGGAGCTGGACCGCCTTCTCGATGGAAGCCAAACTCAATATCACGACCGTGAGGCAAAGCCTCACCTTCGATAGCCCGTGCGACGACGGGTCCTACCTAGGGCATTTTCAGGAAGAGTCGTTATCAGGAAGAGCCATCCGGAACATCAGTCTCAGAATTTCTGCTCTCCTGGATTTGTGATCTGGAACTTGTTTTCAGTTTTCGGCGGGCTTCAGGATGCGACGATTGGCTCAACAATTATCCGAAGGGTCGTGCCGAGATAGCTGATCTCGGTCGCGATCAGTTCTTGCAGCAGGTGACTGATCGCTTGATGCCCGCCGGGAGTGCTCGTCGGATGGATGCGAACTGTGAAAGTGTCTGCATCCACGTTGACCATCGCGGGGCTCATTCGACAGAAGCGTGCGCCGGAGGTTTTCCAGGCGTCCCGCCCGCTTTCCTGCCGTGTGCGGGCGGGACGCCCGCGCACCGAAGAGTTGAACCGAAAGATTTCTCAAGAGGTGTTTGGCCGGTGTCGAGCGCGGCGACAGCACACACGCATCAACGTAAATAACGTTTGGCTTATTTTGATTTTATGAGTGGTTGATTAGCGAAGATGAGTGTTCCCCGAAAATCAGAATTTGGAACATTGATCTTCGCAAATCGCACACGTAAGCGACAGCGAAACAAGAAGACGCGCTGAATGGTACCGGACGAGGCTACGAGTCCCTATGATTGTCGGAGTGGATGGACTCGCAGCCTCGTCCACTATGCCAGTGATTGTTTCGCTGTCGCTAATCCGTTGCCAAACGTTTAAGTTGATGGGCATGAGGGTGGACGCAGCGACACCACCGGTAACGGTTTCTTTGATTCTCATCGCCCCCGACCCGATCTACTCCAACAATCTGTCAACATTAATCTTCCTAAGTGTACGACTCCTTTGATGACGACACGTCCTTCCCCCTCAAGGCGGCCTCAAGCATCACCGCAACCCGTTGGATTGTCGTTCGACCAGGGAACGTTGTTGTTAACCGGGGTGGCGCGTCCGTTTATCGAGCGAGTTTGGCCGGGCGATCTTTGGGTCCATGATTCACGACATCAAAACGCGACCGAGCGAGTCGACCGTGATGCTCTTCCGAACGATCCGCCAAGCGATCAACCTGGATGGCGAACCGATGCGTTGCACTACCGCCGGGTCGCCTCGGACCTGAACCGCACGCTCGCCGGTGGTGATTGGATCGATAACGTGCCGCTCTGGTCCGAGGTCGCTTACCCGACACCGAAACTGCATCCGCCGCGACCGGATCAAGAAGCGGCGATTGATGCGTGGATGGTCAACCGCAACGGCGTGATCGTGATGCCGACGGGCACCGGGAAAACCGAGGTGGCGTTGCACGCGATCGTGCGTTGCCGGTGCGCCACGCTCGTCGTTTCGCCCGTACGTGATCTGATGTATCAGTGGCACTCCCGGATCCTCGCGGCGACACGGATTGACGCGGGGATCATCGGCGACGGTGTCCACCGGGTCAGTCCCGTCAGTGTGACGACGTATGACAGTGCGGCGATTCACATGCCGCGAATCGGCAATCGATTCGAACTGATTGTGTTCGACGAGTGCCATCATTTGCCCGGGCCGATGCGTCAGGACGCTGCCCGCATGAGCGCCGCGCCGTTTCGGATGGGATTGACCGCGACGCCGGATCGCCGGGACGGCAATCATGTCTTGCTCGACGATTTGATCGGCCCTCGGGTCTACTCGCAGGCCATCGCGTCGGCCCGTGGGAAGACGTTGGCCCAGTACGATGTTCACCGCATCGCCGTGCATTTGTCCGACGACGAACGGGCTCGCTATGAATCGCTCGGACGGATCGTTCGCGACTACATCGCGCTGCGTCGCAAAGACGAACCGGAATACGACTGGCAATCGTTGTGCAGCGACAGCGGTCGCGACGTGGGGGCTCGCTCGGCGATGAAGGCGTTCCATGCCAAACGATCGATCGAAGACCGGGCCGAAGAGAAACTTCGAATCATCGAAGACCTGTTTCGGTTGCACGCCGGGGAGCCGGTGATCGTGTTTTGCGGTTCCAACGCGATGGCCCGGGACGTGTCGACTCGGTTCCTGATCCCGTGCTTGCTGAGTCATTGCCGCAAGCGAGAACGGCAGGAGATTCTCGCGGGTTTGCGGGAGGGCCGGTATCCGGCTCTCGTGGCCAACCGGGTGTTGGATGAGGGCGTCGATTTGCCCGAGGTCAACGTGGCGATTGTGATCGGCGGGGGCAGCGGGACTCGGCAAGCGATCCAGCGACTCGGTCGGGTGCTGCGAAAGAATGCCTTCGGTCGCGCCTGTTTTTACGAAATCGTCACCGCTGGCACCCGCGACGAACAACGCTCCCGAGATCGCCGTCGCAGCGACGCATTCACTGGAAATCGAAAGAAATAAGCCGATTTTTCTGCCAATTGGCTCGGACCTACCCCTGGAACAGATCGTTTTTCGACGCGATACTTCCGCACAAATTCACCGTCTCCCCGGAACCGAAAACGTCTCGATTCATGCCTGCATCGCAAAAACAACCTCAACCGGCAAAACTCGCCCTCCAGGACGGCACCGTCTACATTGGACGCTCGCTCGGTGCGACCGGTGAGGTCGCCGGCGAAGTCGTCTTCAACACTTCCATGACCGGGTACCAGGAAATCCTGACCGATCCGAGTTATTGCGGCCAAATCGTGACGATGACTTACCCGGAGATCGGTAATTACGGCGTCAACTCCGTCGACGTCGAACGCCATGGCACGGCCCTGTCGGGTTTCGTGATCCGCAATGAGAGCCGGATTCACAGCAATTACCGATCCGAGGGAACGTTGGCGGAATACCTGACCCGCAACAACGTGATGGGCCTGATGGGCATCGACACGCGGGCGTTGGTGCGGCGAATCCGCAGCCTCGGCGCGATGCAGGGTATCCTTTCGACCGAAGATCTCGACGACGCCTCGTTGGTCAAGAAAGCCAACGCGGCCCCGAGCCTCGTCGGACGCGACCTCGTCAAACAGGTCATGCCCAGCCAGCAGGCGATGTGGACGGAGGAACTCGACGAATGGAGCGCGATCGAAGTCCGACGGGGTGCGACCATTGTCACGAACACCTCCGACAGCGATGACGACTCGGCCCGCCCGCACATCGTTTGCATGGATTTCGGCATGAAGTGGAACATTCCTCGGCACCTGCGTTCGCGCGGCAACCGAGTCACGATCGTCCCGGGCAACCTTTCAGCCGACGACATTCTGCGGCTCGAACCCGCTGGCGTGTTTTTGTCCAACGGCCCCGGTGACCCGGAACCGCTCACCTACGCTCAAAAAACGATTGCCGGTCTGATCGGAAAGGTGCCGGTTTTCGGCATCTGCCTCGGCCATCAATTGTTGTCACTCGCCTGCGGTGCGAAAACGTTCAAACTGAAATTCGGGCATCGTGGTGCGAATCAACCGGTTTTGAACCTAAAAACCGAAAAGGTCGAAATCACGACCCAGAATCACGGCTTTGCAGTCGATGACCAAGATTTCCCAGATTGTCTCGAAGTTACCCACCGGCATCTCAACGACGATACGATCGCTGGCGTTCAACACCGCGAAGCGAACGCGTTCGCGGTGCAGTATCATCCCGAGGCCGCCGCCGGACCGCACGACAGCCATTACCTGTTCGAACAGTTTCAACAGAATCTTGCCGCGACGGTGTCGTAACACGGTTCTGATCTCACAACCAGGGCTAGCGCGCAGTCGATTTAATCGTTTTTACGCCAGTAAAGATCAGCCAATGGGCGTTAGCCACGGTTACCGGTGTGAAAACTGGTGTGAAAACCGGGGTTAACGCCCATCGGCTAATTAAATCGACAGCCCGCTAGTGCCAAACGGCTCATTTTTCCGCTTCCGCCTTCCCTCTCAGCCCCATTCCATGGCCCCAAAGACAGCGATCACCCCGACCCGCCAGACGGATTATCCCGAATGGTACCAGCAGGTCATTCGCGCGGCCGATTTGGCCGAGAACTCGCCCGTTCGCGGCTGCATGGTGATTAAACCGTGGGGGTATCAATTGTGGGAGAACATCCAACGCGCCCTCGACGACATGTTCAAAGCCACCGGGCACCAGAACGCGTACTTCCCGCTGTTCATCCCGATGAGCTACCTCGAAAAGGAAGCCGAGCATGTCGAAGGGTTCGCTAAGGAATGTGCCGTCGTCACCCACCACCGACTCGAAGCGGATCCCAACGGCGGATTGCGACCAGCCGGAAAACTCGAAGAGCCGCTGATCGTTCGACCGACCAGCGAAACGATCATCGGCGCCACCTACGCGAAATGGGTGCAAAGCTATCGTGATCTCCCGATCCTGATCAACCAATGGGCCAACGTGGTGCGGTGGGAGATGCGGACCCGCATGTTCCTGCGAACCGCCGAGTTCCTATGGCAGGAAGGACACACCGTTCACGCGACGGCCGAAGAGGCGATCGCCGAGACCGAGCAAATGGTCGACGTCTACCGTGATTTCGCTCAGGACTGGATGGCGATGCCGGTCATCGTCGGCAGCAAAACCCCGAAAGAACGATTCCCCGGCGCCGTCGAAACCCTCTCCATCGAAGCGATGATGCAAGACCGCAAGGCGTTGCAGGCCGGGACGAGCCACTTCCTCGGACAGAATTTCGCCAAAGCTCAAGAGATCAAATTCCAGAGCGAAAAGGGCGGCATCGAGTACGCCTGGACCACCTCATGGGGCGTCAGCACGCGGTTGATCGGTGCCCTGATCATGACGCACAGCGACGACGACGGTTTCGTTCTGCCGCCGCGTTTAGCACCCATCCATGTCGTGATTCAACCGATTTATAAAGACGACAGTCGCGCTGCGGTATTGGAATACGTCGAATCACTTCGCAAAGAAATCGTCGCCCAAACCTATGCTGGGGCGCCGATCCGAGTCAGTATCGACGACCGTGACGTCCGCGGCGGCGAAAAGAAATGGTACCACGTTAAACGCGGCGTCCCGATCCGGTTGGAAGTCGGCCCGAAAGACATCGCCAACGACAGCGTGTTCTGCGGAATCCGCAACCAACCCAAGAGCGTTGGAATCGCCCGCAGCGAACTCGTTGCCACGATCGCGACGAAGCTCGAAACGTTGCAAAGCGAACTGTTCGCCGCCGCTCTCGAACTGCGTGAATCCAACACCGTCAACCTCACCAGCGAAACCGAGTTCCGCGAGTTCTTCACCACCAAGGACGAAGACGGTATCCACGGCGGGTTCGCGAATTGCTATTTCGCCGACGAGGATTCGCTCGAACCGTTATTGAAGGAACTCAAGGTCACGATCCGCTGCATCCCACGCGAGAACAACGACGAACCGGGAACCTGTTTCTTCACCGGTCGGCCCGCCGAGAAAATGGGCGTTTTTGCCAAAGCATACTGAAGAAGAACACCATCCAAGCGATCGCCATCACCACGGCTGGAATGCTGCCGTCGCGAACGTAGAGCGAAACGCGATTGTCGATTCGGGGTGTCGCGAAAATTTCTCCAGCGGTATCGAATGCGAGCTGTTCGACGACTCGTCCGCTGCTATCGATCCACGCCGTCGGTCCGCCGTTGGCGGATGACAAGATCGGCCGCCGGCATCCGACCGCAACCATTTGGGCGCACCGGAGATGATGTGCCACGACGGCCGAGTGATCGAACCAGGCGTCGTTGGTTAACGTCACGATCACATCGGGGAGAGCACGATCGCGATCACGCAACAACGTTCGCATGTGCTTCACGCTGACGCGTTCGACCGCCGTCTCGATGCACAGATTCGGCAAAACGTCGAGCGATCCGATTTGAAAAACCGCCGGTTCGGTACCCGCGTTAAGCCCCAATCCCGGAGGCACGAAGTTCTTCAGAATCGGAATCGATTGGATCAACGGGATGTATTCACCGAACATCACCAAATGATTCTTGGCGTAGGTTTGCTCGACATTACCATCGGGGCCGATGTGCAGCACGCCGCTGAATGATTGAACCGTCTCACCATAGCGAATGATGCCACAACCGCCGATGATGGCGAGGGCTCGATCGGGATCGCCGCCGGACATGGCCGCGATCAAATCAGCAGAGCGCCGGGTAAAGCCCGCTCGGTTTTCGCCGATGATTTGGCGCATCTCGTCCGCCGTCATTTCGGCACTTTGCGGATCGTTGCGGACGTCGTCCGGCACACTCAAATTCTCTTCAGCGATATACCAGGCTTGGCCACCCGACAACATCGACTCGGGCCAAACGACGACGTCGACGGGTTGTTCACGACGTTCGACCGCAGCGATCGTCTGCCGTGCGTAGTCGGAAAAAATGTCCGCCGCACGCCGCTGATCCTGTTGGTATTCCGTCTGTTCGTCACGCCCGACTAGGAGGAATGTGGTGTCCGAAGGCGTCGTCGGGTAGGCGAGCGATTTCACTCCATAGAAATGAGCGAGACCCAACGCCAGCACCGCGATCGGCACGGAGGTTCGCCATGCCGCACAGGCGGTTTGCCATCGGTTGGGTAGCTCCGGTGCAGACGCTGGTTTGCGTCGCTGCATCGCGATCCAGATCAAATCGGCGACGGCGACGTTGACCATCATAATGAGAAAACTCACGCCGTAGGTGCCGAAGCAATCGGCGATCTGGATCAGCGTCGGCGAGGACATCCCGACGATCGAGTGACCGAGCATTAAAACCGAAATCCCGGTAGCGAAGTGACTCCGAACCCATTCACCCCCGACCCAAAGCGACGCGGCCACCAACGCGATCGGCAGACAACGCAGCAACGCGAGTCCCAGCAAGGCTTGGATACTCATCCCGTTATCCGTCGCAGTCGGCGGTTGTCGAGAGCGATGCACCCGCCGCATCATCGCGACAAAGATCACCGGATACACGGCGAGGTAAGCCGCCAAAGCGATCAGCGGAAAGATCATCAACGGGTGGGCGTGACGAAGTCCTTCGAGCGAGATGAGGTAATACGCGAAAAAGGAAACGTAAACCGGCAGTTTCCACTTCACGTTTTCGAAACGAACCAGCAGCAACAGCGGCGCCAGCGCGACGAAGGCGAGCGGCCACAGGTTGGTTTGCGGACCGCTGAGAAACAGCAGCAGCACACTGCCCAAAGAGACCATCCATGTCGGCATCGGTTACACCAACCCTGCGAGTTCGGCCGCCCGTTTGACGCGAGCGATGCCGATCATGTAAGCCGCCGTCCGCAGCGACACCTCATGCTGAGCGGCCATTTGCCAAACGTCTTCGAACGCTTCGTTCATCGTATGATCGAGTTCCTGACGAACCCGGTCGAGGGACCATCGATAGTGTTGGCGGTTTTGAACCCATTCGAAATAACTCACCGTCACCCCGCCGGCATTGGCCAGGATATCGGGCAGGACGGTCACGCCACGTTGGTTCAGAATCTCATCGGCGCCGGGATGAATCGGGCCGTTGGCTGCTTCGATGATCGCTTTGACTTTGATCGAATCGACATTCTCTTCGGTGATCACGCCCCCGAGTGCGGCCGGGATCAACACGTCAACGTGATCGAGTTTCAGCAGGGCATCGAGCGGCAAGTGCTGCGCCTCGTCATAGCCCTCGAGCAAGCCTTTCGGATGAGCGAGTTTGTGGCGTAGCACTTTCGGAATATTCAACCCGTGTTCGTTGTAGTAGGTGCCGGTGATGTCCGAGATCGCGACGATGGGGAATTGACCTTCGTGCAGAAACTTGGCGGCATGAGAACCGACGTTCCCGAAACCTTGGATCGCGACGTTGGTCTTTTCAGCGGATATGCCGAGACGTTTAATCAGTTTCTGCGTCAGCGTGCCGACACCGCGACCGGTAGCTTCCTCGCGTCCTTTCGCACCATACTCTTCGACCGGTTTGCCGGTGATGACGGCGGGGTTGAAACCGTGATATTTTTCCCATTGGTTACGAAACCAACTCATCACTTGGTAGTCGGTGCCCATATCGGGGGCGGGGATGTCGGTGTCGGGGCCGACGATGTCATGGATTTGGTCGACGAACGCGCGAGTCAAACGTTCGACTTCGGCTTTTGACAACGTCGACGGATCGACGCCGATGCCACCTTTGGCACCGCCGTAGGGCAAATTGACGACGGCGGTTTTCCACGTCATTAGACTGGCGAGGGCTCGCGACTCGTCGAGATCGACTTCGTGGTGGTATCGAATGCCCCCCTTCATCGGGCCGCGTGAGTGGTCATGTTGGACACGGAATCCGACGAAGTTCGCCAATTTCCCGCTATCAAGGCGGATGGTTACTTGGACTTGAATTTCCCGATCGGGCATCAGCAACGCTTCTCGGATTTCGTGACTAATATCGAGTTGGTCGGCGGCTTTGTTGAAATAGTAACGAGTGGCTTCGAAGGCTTTCATGCGAAAATTTCAAATGCGAGAACGGATGACGCGAAATATCTTAGCGTAAATGTCCGGCGCTGGTTTGGAACATCCGTTGTCGGCGCGAGCGAATTTCGCTCTCGGTGATCATCGACTGATTCAGGTCATCGTGGTTGGCGATGCAAACCCGGCATCCGATTTCGGAGAGATGAAATCGGATGTAGTCGGCGGCCTCGGTGTCGAGTTCGCCGACTAGATAACGACGGAGCGTGTCGCGGTCGGGGCAACTCAGACGCTCGCGTCGCCAGATTGCGCCGATGGTATGCAATCCGGCGAGATTTTGGCCGCGGACGCGAATCAGTCGTTCTCGGAGTTCGTCATTTTCACGAATCGCGGTTTCGATTTGCGAGGACCGCTGCGTGCCGAGTTGCTCGTCTAAAAACGCGAGCAACTCGGCGTCACTGAACGTGTCAGGACTTTCAATTCGCAGCTTTGAAATCGGCACGGTGGGATCCGGTGTACTCATGACGTTGCCAAGAAGGTTCGCCACGATTCATAACGCGGGTCGTCGATGGCGAACGTCATTAGCGGATTGAAACGCGGTCTCGCGGGATGCGACAGCAATTTCATGTGCGCCTGTTGAGGGGTTCGTCCCCCCTTGCGGCTATTGCATCGCAAACAACTGCAAACGATGTTTTCCCAGGTCGTCGCCCCGCCGTGGGAACGCGGCACGACGTGATCCAAACTCAGCTTGTTCATCGGTTCGATCTTGCCGCAGTACTGGCAGCGGTAGTCGTCCCGTGCGAACAGATTTCGCCGGTTGAAACGAACGGTTTGCACGGGCATCCGGTCGAATCGAGTCAGACGGGCGATGCGAGGCACCTTGACCTCGAAATCAACCGCCTGCAAGAATTCTTCGTCGGCTTGTTTGTCCATCGCCGCCAATTGGCTCAGTTCGCACCAGGATTCGAAATCGTAACTGACGTATTGACCATCGTCACAATCAATCACTTCGGCACACTGGCGATACAGAAGTGTCAACGCACGACGCACATTAACGACTCGAACCGGCATGTAGAACCGGTTCAAGACCAACACATTGGAATCTAGTACCCTCGCGTTCATGGAAGCATCTGTCCTCTCCCTCGGCGGATCTCGGAAAGTAGGTGGATCTCGGAAAACACTGTTTCGGTCGTTGCCTCACATGATAGCGAATCATGAAGTGCCGATCCACTTCGTGGTCTGAGCATTTTCATGGGAAGACCCGCGATTCTCAACCGATTCACTCGTTACGTTTGGGAATTGAGAGGAGAACGGGAGGGGGCGGGTTCGCATTTTCACACCGAGTTCATGAAACCATGATTGAATCTTTGCTTTCGTTTCCGCTTTCGATTTCCGAGATATCGTTTTCGGCGAGCCTGCCGGGCAGTTTTCTGGGGTGGGTGACTTGGTCAGGCGTTGCCGATTGGTTTGAGGGGTTTCGGGATTGGGCTCAATCGGCGTTGCTCTCCGGCGGTACGCTATTTTTGGCGATTTCGCTGGTGTTCGCGTGCGTGGCCGCCTGGCTGTTGAACTTGATCGCGCTGCCAGGAAACTGGATAGCGGTTTTCGTGATGGGTTTGTACGCCTGGTTGGGTCCGGAAACGGGCCGTGCGGCAGTCGGTCTCCCACCGCTGATCGCGGCGTTTTTTGCGGGAGTGCTCGGCGAAGTGATCGAATTTGCTGCCGGCGCGGTCGGTGCAAGCCGGGCCGGGGCGAGTCGTCGCGGGACGATCATGGCGATCGTAGGCTCGATGATCGGTGCGATCGCTGGCGGCATCATCGGGCTGCCGATCCCGATTCTCGGCCCGGTTCTCGCCGCGCTGTTGTTCGGCGGATTGGGGGCGACGGCCGGCGCGATGGCGGCGGAGTGGTCCGACGGGAAATCGTGGCGTGAGAATTGGCGGATCGGGCAGGCCGCGTTCTGGGGACGTACCACGGGCACGGTCGGGAAAATGATCGCCGGATTGGCAATCGTGCTGATCTGTGTGGTTAGCGTCCTGATTTGACGAGAGCGCGCGGGGCCCCGCGACTCAGACGCCGAGTTCTTTGGCCCAAATTTGACGGATCAAATCCAACATGCGCTGCACGGTTCGGCGGGTCCGTCCCAACTTTTCGGCGATTTCCCCGTTGGTGAAATCTTCGAGCTTCCAAATCGCGACCTATTCGAGATTGGAATCCGAGAGCATCGCGATCAAACGATGGCAATCATCGGCCGATTCCCGCCGCACCACCTCCCAATCCGAGCCAGGGTGTTGTTCGTTATTTCCATCTTTGTCGTTTCGATCAAACGTTGATGCCACTGGGGCGAGAGTAATTACTCCCGCGGCGTTTGTTTCATGCCAGCGATTAGCAGACGCAAAATCGCAAGAACCTCGCCGCTCTAATACGCTTTCAATTGTTTCATCTCGTCATTTTACTCACAACCGGCTCGCCCGCCGAAATGATTCGCAACGTGCGAGTTCAAAACGCCAAAGACCTCCTCATCGCCACCGACCAAACGATCATGGTTCCGCAACAAATCAACGAAACCAAGATGGTCACGCAGACTATCATGAATCAAGAAACGCGTCAGCGTTCTTACACTGTCATGAAAGCTGTCCGACGGACAGAAACTCGGACTCGCACCGTGACCAAGAGCGTTTCTCGCCAAGTCACCAAGACGCAGTCCTAAGGAACACGGGAACAATAACTGGCGTAGTGAATCTTGTAAAAGATCCCTCCAGCACGGGATCTTTTACAAGATCCACTACGGTAAGTTCGTCACCTATTGATCCCGCGTTCCTAAGCAGTTCGGCCTGTGGCGGATGCAACACCGGTTGTAATACTGGCTTCGACAGCGGTTGTGGTTGCTAGTCAACCGACGCAACGAATCGTCAATCGGAACTGAATAATCCGGGTTCATCCGACGGAAGCGTGCGCCGACCCCAGGATCGAGGTTTTTCAAGGCATGGCTCCAGTGATTTGATGAAAAATCGTCCTCGGTGAACCGAAATCCGCCGAAATCCGCCGAGGACCGTCGGCACCATGGGCGCACCGCTTTTGCAGGAAGACGCTGGCGACGGAGATCTCCCTTGTCGAGTGGCACCTCTGCAGAGCTCGACTGCGTTTCGTCCGGCTTGCATTGTCGACCAGCATCCCTACTCAGGCACCAATCTCGTTGGATACGGGAGTCATGCCTTGAAAACTTCCGGCGCACGCTTCCGCCAGATGAACCGATATTTCAGAAGAGGTTTTCGAACCTCAAGTCGACTCGGTTCGTCGCGATCACCCTGACGCGGCAGGTCAATCGGGGACGCCACAAACACGCTATCTCGTGTCGGTGCTGTTGGTCGATGAGTTCGCAGCGGATGATGCTTCGTCCGGTCGAGATATTCCCACTGGTGTTGTCGGCGGTACCGGAATTGTTAAGATCCAGACGTCGCCGCAAAGTGTTTGGCGGCGGGTCGCTGAGTCGCTTGCGGCGTTGTTCCGGTTTCGTTGAGTTCGCCTAGCAATTCGGGACGCCCGCGTACCAAAGAGTGAAACCGAAAGATTTCTTAAGAGGTGCTTAACCAAACGCAATCCCCTGGTTCTTTAACGACGTTCCGGTGCCGCAGGCGTTGCCATTTGCGGCGGTCCTTGGGGACGATAGGTGTCTTGAAACACGGTCCAATCGCTCGGCGGTTTTTCATTGATGAACGTGTTCCTGAACCGATCGAGTAGGCCTGCGGCGATCGAATTGCGTTGCACGTTCGTGAACTCGTAGTGATCCCATTGCGCGGCGGTTTTAATGTCAAAATTGGGGGCGTACATTAAAAGTGCTTCCGGCAAAAAAGTTTTTTCGTTGAGCGCGATTTGCACGAGCTTGTATTGCGACCGGTCCTCTTGGCGTTTCGGGTAGGCCTCGACCAAGATCATGCCGGGTTTCGGTGCCTTGACCTGGCGGACCCAATAACGCTGAACGATTTGAGCCGCGTCGAGATTGAACACAAACGGCAGCGGGCTCTCGAAGATTTGCTTGCCTCGCATTTCAGGCGGCAACTGTTGAATGTGGCACTCTTTGTCTTTGTGGTCAAACTCGAGCAATTCCTCGCCGTTGCAGACCCAGTGCTCGCCGAATAAATTCGGTTTTTCGGTGTGCTGCGGTTTTCCTTCTTTCATCCCGTCATAGGTCAGAACCTGTTCGACCTTGAACAGACCACGATCGGGTGTGGCGTACTTGATCACACCTCGGCTCTTCTTAACGAAGATGCCGGCGGGTGCCGCGATGAGGTCGTAGTGCCAACGTTGGAATTGGCATTCGAGTGTTCGGGTGCCCTTGCTTTGCGTTTCCCAAGCCTTCAACATCGCGTTGAGTTGGGCTTGGGCGGCGGCGTCGAGCGGTGGGAAGGGGGCGGCATTCAGGTTCGCCGCAGCAGCGGTTTGTTGGCCTTGGCCTTGAGTCTGAACTGGGGCTTGGCCTTGAGCGGGGGCCGCATTCTGCGCCGCAACGTTCGGGATTGTGGCCGGGAGGACAAACATCGCGGACAACACGACCGTTGTCACGAAGAAAGATCGACCGAGAGGGGAGCAACAGAAAAACATTTGCATCATCCTTGACGCTTCGAGTTGGGTGAACAGGACCGCAACGTCCAATTTCCGCTAGCTTAACGAATTCGAGTGAGAGAACGAAAGAGAGAAAACGCATCGGGATCGGAGAGCAAAAGGAAATGTGAAAATTGACCGCTCGATTTCAACTCGCTCTTGCGATTCCTCCCCGACTCTTGCTAAAGGCAAGCAGCCGAGCAAGAACTCCCGTATTTTCGAGAGACAACGGCTCGCGGAAAACCACACTCGATGTGGTACCAATCGCGCCAAGGAATGGCACATTCGGGGCAACTCACGCCTCGCGGACACGCAAAGGAATGCGAACGATGATGGAATTCGGAAAACGACTCTCGTGGAGACTCAGCGGTGGCGTCGTCGCGATCGCTCTGGGAGCTTTGGCTGCCGCTCAAGCCCAACGTCAAGGAATGGTTGACGCCGAGGTCCCCGGTCTCGCCGCTCTGGCGCGGGCGGATTCCGTACCGATGCCGATCGGAGCCGAACCGGGCCTCTCTTCGCAAATCGTGTCGTCCGGGATCGCACCGGCTGCGTACGCCGGAATGCTGCCTTCGACCGATCCCGCCGCTGGCCCGTCAGTCGCCCAGGCAGGCGGACCGAGCGACGACTTCAATGACGCGTCGCAGCCCGCGTTCATCGCCCAAGTCAGCCATGAAGAACCGATCCAATACGACGCACCCGTCGGCGACGAGGGGATGTCGAGCGATGGCCCGATGTCGCTTCCCCAACCGGACGCGATGAATCCGATGGCGATCAACGCGATGGCAATGATGTCGCCACCCGAGGACGCCTACGAACCGGAAGCGGGCGAACCGGGACCGGGCGAAATGGGACCGGGCGAAATGGGACCGGGCGAAATGGGATCAGTAAACGCTTCCGCAATGGCGATGCCCGCAATGTCGCTGCCGGGGATGTCGCTGCCGGGGATGGACTCGCCCGAACCTCAAGGAGCCTTTCAACCCGGACCGTCGATGCAAGGGATGCCAATGGATGCACCGGAGTCCTACGAACCGGAACTTCCTCCCGAGCCCGCACCGATGCCGGAACTCCAGTTCGAACAGGCACCGATGATGAACGCTGGCCCGAGCATGTACGCCGAACCCGGTGCCCCTGAACAACCGATGCCGATGAACTCGCAACCCGCGTCGCTTGCCGCGATGCAAGGTTTCGTCGGCGACTTCGGTGCGCCCCCCGCCGAAACGTTCGGGCAGAATTCGCTTCGCCAATCCAACGGCGTTGAAAATCAATTGCGCACCGCACGACAGGCCCCTTCCGCGTACGAACAGCCGCTACCCTCGTTGCCCGAGCCCCAATTCAACACGGCCGCCCAGCCAGCGTACGAACCGGCGCCGCAGCGTCGTGAGACCCCGGCTCAGTTCGCCGGCCTGCAACGCAACAGTCCACCGATTTCGATCAACTCTCCCGGAGACCGTCGACTCGAAGGCGTCCAAACCCCGAGTGTCGTGATTCATAAACGGGCGCCCGCCGAGGTGAAGGTCGGCAAGCCCGCCACGTTCGTGATCCAAGTCCGCAACGTCGGTTCCGCCGAGGCTCTCGGTGTGCTCGTTCACGACCGAGTCCCGGCGGGCATGCAGCTTGTCGACGCCACACCCGCGCCGCAAATGCAAGGCGAACTACTCGTCTGGCAACTCGGTGCGATGCCGGCCGGAGCCGAACACTCGATCACGATGCAATTGATCCCTCGCGAAGAAGGCGAACTCGGTAGCGTCGCACGGGTCACGTTCGAAGCCGCCGCGTCGGTCCGTACCCGCAGCACCCGTCCCGAACTCAAGATCACCCAACGAGCGCCACAAAAGGTCTTGATCGGCCAACAGCTCGAAATCGAACTCGAGGTTGCCAACGTCGGCACCGGCGAAGCGACCGGTGTGATTTTGCAAGCCGACGTGCCACCCGGGCTCGAACACCCTCGCGGACGTCAACTCGACAAAGCGCTCGGAGCATTGCGGCCCGGTGAAGTTCGCCGAGAAGTCTTGCGAATGCGAGCGGCCGAACCGGGCATGATCGAAAACGTCGTCCACCTGATCTCCGAAGATGCCGAACAGGTCAATCATTCGGTTTCCGTCGAGGTCATCGCTCCGCAAATCAACGTCACCTTGACCGGTCCCAATCGCCGCTTCCTCGAACGCGAGGCGAAGTACATGGTCAGTATCGAAAACCGCGGCACCGCACCGGCAACGAACGTCGAAATCGTCGCCCGCCTAGACCGTGGATTCACTTTCAACGGTACTGAAAACGACGGTCACTACGACCCTAATCGCCACGCCGTTCTCTGGTCGATCGTTGACCTACCCGCCGGACAATCCGCGTCAGTTCCGGTGAAGCTGCTACCGATCGAGGTGGGAGATCAAGTCATCCGGCTCGAAGCGAGTGCGGACCTCGGTGCTCGTAGCGAAACCGAAGCCACGGTGTCTGTCGAATCCCAAGCCGAGTTGACGTTCTCAATTGCCGACACCGCCGACCCGATCGAATTGGGCAGCGAAACGACCTACGAGATCAAAGTCCGTAACGCCGGTTCCCGCAACGACACCAACGTGCAAGTTCGTATGTTGTTGCCGCCGGGGATCGAGATGCTCGAAAGTGACAGCGATGCCGGGACCGACGGTCGCGGCGGCGTGATGTTCGCACCGGCGAAAAACCTGCCCGCCGGTGGCGAACTCACCTACCGAGTTCGCGTTCGCGGCGTGCAACCGGACACGCACATTATCCAAGCGGTCGTGACCAGCGACCAAGCTCGCGTGCCGGTCACCAAAGAAGAGTCCACGATGGTCTACGCGGACCAGTAAGGGAATGAAGCACGTCAGCGAGTCTCGGAGACTGCAATTTCCAGCGTCTCAGAGAGACGCTGCTACGCGGTTCCACCGGATGACCGGTGACGATGCGCTCAGGAAACGCTTTACGGCATTTCGATCAGCCGTTTTGGAGCTAGCCACGCTTTTGATGCTGGCCAACCTAACCGTGGCTAGCGGGCTGTTGATTGAGTATCTTGACGCGCTAGCGAGGTACCCGGTCGCATCCTTCGCTAACACGTTCTGAAGTTGCGATTTTTCGTAGCTTGACTCTGTGAGTCGAATATTGTTGCCTCTTTCACACCCGACTCGGAGAGTCAGGCTACGTACTTGGTTTGCGTTTCGATCCGGCGTGGAGTTTTTAAATTCAGAGGCCGCAGAGACGCAGGGAAACTGTCTGAGGAAACACAAGAAATCTTTGGACGTCGGAGCTCAGACCTAAAAATCCACCACCCTGTGCTTCCGCACCGTGCTTGTTGATGGAAAGTTGGTTCGCTGAATATTTCCATCCACCGATTCTTCGGATGAACCAATTCCCAACAGCCCTGGCTCGTCCGGGTCGGAGCGGCAACTCGACGGCTGCCATTGTCAATCAAACTACTGCTCCCCTGGCAGGCAACGCTGTGAAGCATTTACGTCTAATGAAAAAAGAAATTACGGTTTCGCGTGCCAATTTCGAATTAACGTTTGGTCGGCGGTGTTCCAAATTCGGACTTCTCCATCGAACGATCCACTGAGCAGCGAACCACGGCCGGGCGTTTCGGTGGAACCGGGCTGATAGCACGCCGTCAGCACCCAATCGAGGTGCCCTGGATACTGCTGCGAAACCGTGTTGGTCGCCAAATCAATCTGGAGCAAGCGTTGATTGCTGCACGGGACGAACACGTGCGTGGCACTGCGAATCAATTTGTACCCTTCTCCCCCGAGCGCGATCTCGGCGACTTTGGCCGCTCCCTCGACATTCCACCGGTGCAGTTTGTTGTCGGCGCCGACGGAAACAACTTGCTGATTGTCTGCCAGGATGGAAACGCCTCGCACCGCCGCTGCGTGACCCAGATAGCTGGCGATCAACTCGCCCGTGGCGGCATCGTAAACCTTGGCTGATTTGTCACGACTGGCCGACGCCAAGCGACTGCCATCGTCACTCCAGGTCACGGCCGTCACCCAGTCCGCGTGACTGGCGAGGGTTCGGACGGTTTCCAGCGTTTCCATGTTGACGATGCGAATGCTGCCATCGGTCGCGGCGATGGCGAGTTCATCGGCTCCGGGACGGTAGGCGAGGTCCAGCACAACGTCACTGGTTCTCGCAATCACGCCTTTGACTTCACCGCTGGCGAAATCAATCAATCGCACCTCGCCACTTTTCCCTGGCTCACCACACGCCACGGCCAATGTTTGTCCGTCGTGTGAGAATGCCACGGCAAACACACGTTGTCCGACGTTGCCAATGCGGCGCAACAGTTTGCCATCCTCGGGATTCCAAATCACCAATTCGTGGTATCCACTGGTGACAATGGATTTGCCATCGGGCGAAAAGATCGCTGCGGTGATCGGGATCGTGTGCGAATAGACGTCCGGTGGGGCGGCGTATTGCGTGGGCGGAATGACGAGCGCCAACGGCTCGCGGGCGTCCTCGCCGTCGAAGGTTCCGCCCGCCGCGACCCATTGCCGAATCAATTCGATCTGTTCGGGCGCGAGTGGATCGCTGTCAGCGGGCATTCGTTCGGATTCGTCACAAACGAGCCGGCGAAGGAGTTCGCTTTCCTGGTCCGCAGCGCCCGCGATCGGAAGCTCGCCCGAGTCACCGGCTTGGATGAGTTCCTCGTAACTGTCAACGCGGTAGCCGCCTTCGGCTTTCTTCGCGCCGTGGCATGCCAAGCAGTTCTCCAGAATGATGGGTGCGATCTGGGTGCGAAAACTGACGCCGGTTGGTTCGTCGGCAAAGGCGTGCTGGAAAAACAATACAACGCACGCGATCGAAATGACAAGAATGAATTTCATAATGGTTTCGTGGTCAATTTTGTGGTCAATTTTGTGGTCAATGTTGAAACAAAAATTCGTCGGTATTGAACAACGCCCAACAGACGTCTTCCATACCCACGATGGGATCGGCGTTCTTGCCACAATGCTCGATCGCGGCGTTCAGTTCGATGTCCGACGGTGGACGACACAGGGCCGCTAGATAGACTTCACTCACGATTTCCGCGAGCGGTTTTCCGGCGGCCAGTGATTTGCGGAATCGATTGTTGGCGTCGCGCAGTTTTTCGTGGATCGAGGGACCGTTGAACAGCTCAATCGCCATCCCCAGATTAGAATCGTCCGCCCGCTCGCAGGCACACACGGTGCTCCGCTCGGGTTGGCCGAAGACTTTCAGGAAATCAACTTTGACCACGTCCGGTGCCGGCAACTGGGTCGCCAAAGTGCCTGCGGGAAGGCTGCCAAAGGTTTGCTCAATCGCGAGGGTGCGATTGATCGCATCGAGCAATTGTTCCGCTCCCAGCAACCGTGGTTGTTGGTGCGAAAAATACTGGGTGTCGTCTTGGTTGAACGCGCTCGTTTGGTAACTCGCCTGATACGTGCGGCTGTTCAGAATAACCCGCAGCAGGTGTTTTCGGTCGTAGCCATGCTCGACGAAATCGGCCGCGAGCGCATCGAGCAGGGCCGCGTTGGACGGTGGATTCGAATCACGGAAATCATCGATCGGATCGACGATCCCTCGCGAAAACAGGTGGCTCCAAATCCGGTTGGCTTCAATCCTCGCAAAATACGGATTGTCGGGATTGACTAACCACTGCGCGAACGCCGTTCGACGGTCCGTGTCATCGGGCGATTCGATGGTGCCGGTTTGGGGCAACCAAGGCGCCATGACTTGTCCGGTCCGTGGTTGGGTGACGTCTCCCGAAAAACGAGTGTAGACAAACATCTCGCCGGGTCGGTCCGTTTTGCGTCGCTCCACGCGATGGAAGAACGCACCGAGTCCGAAATAGTTGTCTTGCGTCCAACGTTCGAAGGGATGGTTGTGGCACTTCGCGCACTGCAATCTCGCGCCCAAGAAGACTTGCGAAATCGTCTCCACACATTCGTTCATGTCCGTCGACGTGCGATAGAAGTTGGCGGGTGGATTGGCCAGCGTGCTGCCCGTTGCGGTGATCAGTTCGGTGGCGAACGTGTCATAGGGCATGTTGTCATGCAGCGATTGCTGGACCCAGCGATGGTATTTGTAGAGGCCTTCGTCGCCGACCAATTTGCTAGTCATTTTCAGCAGGTCGCCCCACTTCAACGCCCAAAACTTGGCGTACTCCTCGCGTTGTAATAACGCGTCGATCAGACGCGCGCGTTTGTCTGCGGCGGCATCGGCCAAGAATGCGGTTGTTTGTTCAATCGAGGGCAGAATGCCGAGCAGGTCCAGACTGACCCGGCGCAGGAACTCTTCGTCGCTGCACGTTTCCGCAGGCAGGTATTGCAGTTGCCGCAATTTGGCATGCACGAATGTGTCGACGTAATTGTTGGCGGGCGGCGTCGTCCATTGGAAACCTTCGATGTCTTCGACAAACATCAGCGGCACGGATTCAATGTGTTCCAATAACCGGACCAAAATCGCCGCCTCACCTCGCTGGTGCGGTGTGACAAAGCCGTTGACATCCACGGTTGCCACGCCGGTGTCCGAGGTCTCGTAGGCGGCGAGGTGGCTGACATCGCGACGGCGTCCATCGGAATAGTGAGCCGTCACGGCCAGTTGCTGGCCGCCGTCGTCCAACGCCAAAATTTGCTTGGCGTTGGGATAGACTTCTAACCGTGTCACCCTCGGCGTGCCAACCGGATCGGCGGTCGAGCCACCGGCAATCCAGTCACGTAAAATTTGGTAGGCAGGATCGTCGAGATGAATCTGTTTGCCGCCGCCGTGGGCCACCTTCATCAAGGGTTTGAGCAACAACAGACTCTGCTCGGGGTCGAGCACGTTGACGCGGCGTCCAAAGTCTTCGCGGATCAACGTCAACCGATCCAGTTCGATGTCAAAGGCGCGGAGCGACAATCGAAAGCCGCCTTTCCCGCTGGGTGATCCATGACAGGCGCCTGAATTGCAACCTTGTTTCGACAGCGAGACCAACACTTCGGATTCAAATTCGATCTTCCTCGGCGTTGTCATGTTCGAAACACGCACCGGGATGACTTGCCGTCGGCCGCCGACTTCGACAACCAAGTCGGTGGCTCCATCGGCGATCGGAACCACGACGCCGTTGCGGACAGCGGCGATGGCTGGATTCGAGGACGTCAGATGGGCGTGGCGTGTCCAATCACGTGGCAATTCGTGCTCATCAATGCCCGTGACCGCGAGCTGTTGCCGGTCCTGAGCATCGGTTAGCAAGATTTCGCTCGGATATACCGCGATCGTTTTGGGATTCTCGACGAGCGACGGCAGTTCATGTTTCGACGTCAGCGTGAACGCTTGACCCGAAAATTGACTCGCTGCGTTAAGCGTCATCTCGTGTCCACCGGCAATGGCTCCATCGACAGGGGTGTCAGAGGGGGCGTCGGCGGCGATCTGCAACTCGAATTCAGCCTCCGTTTGGTCTGCCGCGATCACGATCGACTCCGGTCCGGTACACCCAGAGGGCAAATTCGCGAGCGTGATCGTGACCGGTTGCGGGTCGCTGCCTTGGCGGATCAAGTGAATTTTGGCGAGCGCCCGGCCACCGCGAACCCACGGCTGCGAGAACGCTAATTCGACGACAACGGGATCGAACCACTGGACGGGCAACGAGTACGTTTCCATCCGTCCGTGGCCATTGAACTCCCCATACACCCACAACGGCAACGCATCCGGTTGGACCGTAGTGGACTCGCTCTGTGTGAACGTGAGTGTGTAGGTTTCGTTCTCGACTTTCGTCACCACGTTCCAACCTGCGGGCAACGCATTGGGAAGGATGTCGACTGCCGCCTTGAATTCGGGTTGAATTCGTTGGGGTGTCAGTGTTGCCGAGTGCGACCGGACAGGCCGGGCGAACATCGCCGGAGTCGTCGGCGCCATCGTGAACGTTGCCGGGGTTGCCGGGGTGGCGGCGAGTGCGAGGGAGCCATCGGCGTGCGGCCCGGGAGCGATCACGAATGGTTCTTTGATCCGCCGTAACGCGTAACCAGTGACCAAGCAGTGTTGATCGGGGTTGTCGACTGCGGTGGCTCTGATTTGAACGATCGCGAGGCTGTCCGGTTTCCAGTTTTCGGTTGCGGTCAAATAAATTTTCGCGTCAACGACGCTTGCGGGGATGCGTGGATTGGCGATTTGCAAACCGGATTCGGGGTGCGTGAGACAGAGGTCAATCGCTCCGTCGTATCCGAACCGGGCGATTTGCAAATCGAGCGTGCAGGCACCGCTGGCAGGTTCGACGATCAATTCATCTCGTGTTGCCACGTCGGCTTTGAAGGCGACGGAGAAGGTTCCCGACGGGACACACTCGATGGAGTAGCTGTATTGATCGCCACCGCGTTTCAAAAGATCCGTCGCCTCCAAGCGATAGTCACCGTCTTCGGGAAAGGTCGCGTCGAAACTCCACTCGTCGACATCCGTCACGGTTGTCTCAGCGATCGCGGCACCTGCGGGATTGAACAATCGCATTTGCAGCAACGTGGGACTGGCGAGGCGGCGCGTCTTTGCCGCGACCCGGATGGCTTGTCCTTGCGCACCGCGAATCCGGTAGCTGTCAATTTCACCGGGTTGTGACAGCACGCCGTTGATTCCGATCGGAACCGTGAGGCTGTCTGTTGATGCACTCTCGCGGAACTGTGGCACGGGACTGCCATGCAGTGACACCCAACTGGACGATTGCCCCTGTTCGAAACGCACCGGCACGATCAGCGCGTTGTGAGGACCATCGGGGAACGCAATTTCGCGTGGTGCCAATGCCGGGCCATCCGGTCCCGTGAACGACACCTGAGTCGTCTCGCCACTGCGAACCGTCAACGGGTAACACTGCGTGACGATCGGGAAATCGCCGATCCGCAATTGATAGGCCGCGCCGCCAGCCGAGTTTCGATTGTCGTGGATTTCGACAAAATAGCCGCCTGCGTCTGCGAATTGATAACTGAACCGACCGTCGGGACCGACCGCACTGTCATCCGCTTCGATCAATAAATCTCCGGCCGAGTCGAGCAATCGCAGCACCGGGTCCATCGTTGAGCGGAGCGGCTGCGTGTGGACTTCGATCGCAACGCGTTCTCCTGCGGTGACCTCGATGCGATAGAAATCACTCCGTGACGCATCGCAAACTCCCGCGACCGTGGACCGCGTCGTCAATGACTGCGCCGTGTCGATGGAATGATTGTTGCCAGCATCGTTGACCGCGTCCAACTCATCGACGAACAGGAGGTGTTGTTTGATCGCACCGGTGGCCGTCGCCAGCCAAACACGCAGCGGTCCGGGAGTCGCATCCGCGGGCAGCGTCAAGGCAATCGTGGCTTGGGTGGGTTCCACTTTCTGAAGTTCCCAGTGCAACGATTGGTTACCCGATGGGTCGTTCTCCTGGCTGCGTTCAAAAGCGAGTCGCAGCGAGTCGTTCAGGTCGGTGCCCTGAACCGTCAATTCGATCGTTTGTCCTGGTTTGCCTGCCCGTGGCTGAACCGAACCGATGGTTTGCGCGGTGGCGTGCGGCAACAAACCCAGCCAGCCGAGGCTCAGAATGCAGATCGTGAGGGTGGGGATTCGCATAGGATCGATTGGTTGAAGGTGAGTCAAAAACCGTTGGGATCATTCGTAGCGGAAGTCGTGCGTGACTTTCGTTCGGTATTCGGGTAGTGGACGAGGTCACGAGTCCAGGAATCAAGAAGAAACCTCTTTTCCAAATGGACTCGTAATCTCGTCCACTACGTCTGGCGTTCCTTAGATGAGTAAGTCGTGCAGCACTTTGCCTGACGTGATCTGGTGCGGGCGTTGTTCCCGGTCCAGCAGCGCGGTCTCGATCGGCAGCCCCATGGCGTGCAGGATCGTGGTGGTGAAATCTTGCGGTGTGACAGGATCGGACGTGGGGTAGGCGGCGTGTTTGTCGCTGGCCCCATAGACCATGCCGGGGCGAATCCCGCCGCCGGCCAAGATCCCGCTATAGCAGAACGGCCAATGTTCACGACCCGCGTTGGCGGCCGTGATTTGGGGTTTGCGTCCGAACTCGCCCACCCAAGCCACGATGGTCTCGTCGAGCATTCCGCGTTCTTCCAGATCCGTCAACAACGCCGACAGTGCCCGGTCGGCGGGCGGAATCAAATCGTTCTTCAGCCGATTGAAATTGTCGCCGTGCGTGTCCCAAAAATTCTTCCCGTCGTTGTGCCAATTGACCGAAACCAACGGCACACCGTGCTCGACCAACCGCCGCGCCATCAACACACACTGACCGTGGATATTGCGACCGTAACGCTCGCGTGTGGCATCGCTCTCTTGCCCCAGATCGAACGCTTGGCGCACGTTGCCCGAGCCGATCATCTCCATCGCTCGCGATTGATGGTTGGCGTGGCTCGCCGCGCCAAGCGAACGGTGCAGCGCCGCACGTTGCGCATCCAACGTCCGCAACAACTCGACTCGTGATTCCAATCGATCGAGTCCGATGTCGGCGGGCAACGACAGGCCTTGCGGTCGCCAATTCGGATCATTGAGATCACCGCCGAGCAACATGCCATCGTAGGCCGAACCCAACCAGCCACCATGTTGCCCCGGAGCCTCGCCGCCCGGTGCGGCTGGATGATAGGCCTTCCACGGCATCGCCACAAACGAAGGCAATCCGTTGTGACTGGGACGCAGTTTCGATACCAACGCACCCATGTGCGGCGAGTCCTTCGCACTGGGCGGATCCGCATCGCTTTTGAGCACCGGTGCGGGTTGCCCGGTGAGCGTGGCGTGGCCACTGGACAAGTGCGCGGGATCGTCATGGGTGAGCGAACGAATGATCGCGAGCTTGTCCGTCAAGGACGCCAGTTGGCTGAAGTGCTCACAGATTTGCACGCCAGGAACCTTGGTCGAGATCGGATTGAAATCACCACGCACCTCCGCCGGCGCATCGGGCTTCATGTCAAACGTCTCAAGCTGACTGGGGCCACCCCACATGAACAGGAAGATACACGCCTTGGCACGTTTGGGCGGCAGGCTGATTGCGTTTTCTTGCGCGTACGCCAATCGCGAGGTCAGGTCGCCCAAGCCCAGTCCGAGCGCGGAGATGGACCCCGCGTGCAAGACCTGCCGACGGCTAACGCGATTGGACTGCCGAAAATCACGGCATCCCAACGGGTTGCTGGATGGGTTCAATGTCATCGTGGAGTCGGTGGGAGTGGAGGGTGGGAAGAGGCACGTGCCGAAAGTTCTTTCGGTATCGTTTGGATGCGCCGCGGCAGGGTTGGTGGTGCGCGGGCGTCCCGCCCGCAGAGTTTGTTTGATGGTGGGGAGCAGGCGGGACGCCCACGCACCTCAGGCCGGCGCGCCTGTGTACAAATTTGAGATCACGTTGCCGTTGAGTAAATGATGGGGGCGATCGAGTGGATCGATCAGGGTGGCGCCAGCGTCCACTCCGAGGGCATTGAAAATGGTGCTGCAAATGTCGGCCGGCGACCACGAATTCGTTACCGGGTAAGCCGCTTGAGCGTCGGTTTGTCCGAGCACCTGGCCGCCCCGCACTCCCGCTCCCGCAAACAACCCGGAGTAAGCGTGCGCCCAGTGATCGCGTCCGGGAATCGTTTGGCCCGGCAGAGTCGAGATCGTGGGCGTCCGTCCGAATTCGCCCATTACGATCACCAAAGTTTCATCCAGCAAACCGCTCGCGGAGAGATCGTCCATGAGCGCCGCCAAGCCCTGGTCGAGTTGCGGCAACAACGTGTTCTTGAGTTTGCCCCAGTTGTCGACATGCGTGTCCCACGTTTGCACGATCCCCATCGTGGCCTGAACCAAGGGCACGCCCGCGTCGATCATGCGTTTAGACAGCAGCAACGATTGGCCGAACTTGTTGCGACCATAGCGATCACGTGTTTCCTCGGACTCGCGACTGAGTTCGAACGCATCGGTGAGTTTGCCCGACGTCAGTAGGTTGTAGGCGAGTTCTTGCTGCTCTCGCAGAGTCACGGTCTCGGCACTTTTTAAACGGCTGTGACCGCGATTGAATTCATCAAGCAATTGTCGTCGCGATTGCAACCGACTCGGCGACACGCCTTCTCGCATCGCAAGGGCCTGCATCCGAAACTCTTTGTCGTTGGGATCGCCGTTGATTTGCCAGGGGTCATGTTTCGCGCCGAGGAAACCGGAATGTTGACCGGGCCAGGTCAGCGGTCCTTCGATCAGATAGTTCGGCAACGAAACACCCGAAGGCATCCCATCGCTACGCGGCCGGACGAAATCCAACGCGGACGCGAAATTCGGAAAGTCGTTGCGTGTCTCGACACGATCCAAATCCGATCCACCGCGCGGCACCGGAGTGGGCCGCCCCGTCAACGCCACGTGAGTCGCCAGCAGATGGTTGTGTTCGCGATGGGCCAGCGTTCGCACGATCGCCCAACGGTCCGTCTGCTGAGCGAGTTTGGGCAAATGCTCGCACACCGCCACACCCGGAATCGTCGTCGAAATCGGGCTGAATTCGCCGCGAACTTCCGCCGGAGCTTCCGGTTTCGGGTCGAGCATGTCGAGCTGACTCGGACCACCGCTGAGCAGCACGATCAGCACCGATTTGGCTTTCCCGAAACCAACCGCCGACGATCCTGCGGGCGGTCCTCCGGTCGATGCTGTCCCGGTCGACTCGTCTGCCGAACCGAATGAAACGGGGAGTGAGGAAGCGAGCACGCCGGACGCGGCGGCGCGGAGTAAACCGCGGCGATCCAATCCGAAGAGTGGCGTTGGCATGGGCGATGACCCAGAAATGCAGGAGTGTAGGCGGGGGGTGTTCCGAAGGCGGGAAACCGATTGTACACGATTTTGGAACACCGCAACCAAGCGATCGGAACAGGAAACTGGGATAATTTCCCCCACACCTCGGCATCACGATCAGCGTGCAAGCGTAAGTGCGGAGGTGAAACCGCTTGAACACCCTAGGAATAATGACTGGCACGACCGTGATCCATGGCCGGGACGGCCATGCTGTTCTGGCCTCGTTGGTTTCGACCACGCGCAGCGAAATTGTCAGGCAACTCTTAAGAAATCGATCGGTTCCACTCGTCGCCCCTGATCCCGACGTCGTCTTGGATTTGCAAGCCGCGTTAGCTCAGGTATACGAGGGCGCCAGCTAAATGCTACGGATCGATTACGAGAGCCTGTGTTAGGAACGCGAGAACAATATCTGACGGACTTACCGTAGTGGAACTTGCGAAAGATCCCGGTGCTGGAGGGATCTTTAACAAGATCCACTACTCCAGTTATTGATCCCAAGTTGATTAGCCATCCTTCGCCCTGTGACTGTTGATGCGATGCGACAACCTCGAATGTCTCTGAGCTCCCTTTTTTGTGGCGAGGCCAATCCTGATGTGATAGACGATCGCCTAAAATCCAGGTTCAGTAGTTCAGCGAGGAAACAATGGGATTCGCTTTCCTTCCGCGAATCTGCGTGATCACGTCCGTCATGATTTCGATTTGGTTATCGAATGATCCGTGGGATTGTGGGATCATTGTGACACCATCGGAAACAAATCTCTCGGACGCGACATCAACTTGCTTTCTTAGCTTGGTGAGGTACTGGCTTCGCCAAGTTTCAACATCTGGGTTGACTCGCTCACGGTCGCGACGACTGGGCGGAACAAACCAAAAGTCATCGGGGATGCTCTTCGCGTCCTGTTCGTGCAACCAGTGCAGCCCTAACATTGGTTCCTTGTGCTTGTCTTCCAAGGCTCGACTGATCAAGTACAACAATGACTTACCGTAAGGTCCAACGTGATCGAGTTGCTCGAGTTCATCGGACAACACATGCAGGTAGAAGTCTTTGACAGCAATCAACTCTCGATCAATCGCTCGTCCGTAGGTTCGATTGGCAAAATCGACGGTACATGCTGGAGCGAACAGACGACAGGAATTGACGGTAAAGTCACGCCTTTCCAAACGTTGGAGCCAATGGCCGATCGGAATGGCACCCGCCGAATGACCGATCAAATGCAGTTCGCAGTCGGAGTGTTTGGTAAACAGATCGTCCAGGCTTTCCAAGAGCATGGCGAGTCCGCTACCACGGCCCACTGCCGCTTCCGCGTTTTGTTTCATTTGGGTCCAAATCGGCTTCACCAGCAAATGTTGACACGCAACCTCGATGGCGCGGTCCGTTGCTTCGTTGACCTGCTCTTTAATCGCGTCTACCCAACCGATGGACTCGGCTCGGGTGGGTGGCTGAAAGAATCGATGCAGGCTGTCTTCCAAGATGCCGCGAATCGAATCCAAAAAACTAGTTCGCCAAGTCACGAATATCGGGTAGATCCCATTGGCTAAGTAATACGGTGCCATCACCTCCGCCCGACGCAACGAGTCGCCTTCGCTATTGAGTCCGCCATGGAAATAGATCATCACTCGCAACTTCCCACCGGTTAGCTTGGGGTGGTTTCCAAACCACTTCGACGGTAGTTCAAACGCGAGCTCATTCACCGCATCTTCAAGCGAGTCAAACCCGACACGGCGGCGAAGAACTCGACCGTCATTTTCTAGCACCAGACTCAATCCATACGCTTCTTCGCGGCTAAGCGGTTGAGTGGCATCCAGGTCATGTTCGCTGTCGTTGTGCGACCAGAGCCAGCCTGGTTGCCGCGTCGCGGCAGTGGCTAGCGAATCCATGCGATAGCTATGCAATGTGCTGGCAGACATGGTTGGTTCATTGGATTTCTGTTCTGTCTTCTTCTCTGCCTTTTCCTTGGCGTCCTCACCCGAGTCCATTGAATTGGCAGTGGGAACGACCGTGGGGGCGCCACGTACGGCGACCCAAGCATCCATCGAGTTTTTCGCCCAATCATCGTAGGGCAACAAAACAAATCCGTGGTATCCGTAGTGCTTGCCCCAGGAATTCTGAATGAGAAAGCCTCGCTGCTCGTAACCAACGATGGCAAAGGCATGTGCGCCGATTACGGGAGTTCGCGAAGTTCGTTGGATGATCGGAAGCGAGTCGCAATCCTCGGGGATCGCTTTCCAACCGGTGTGAATGCGAGCCGAAGCGTACACGGCACCAACCTCGTGGATTGCCGCCTGCAAGTCATTGATGGAAAGCCGATCAATTCGGTAATACGCACCGAGCGGTCGAGTTGCCGCATCGTTCTGCCAGGCCATGCGTTTCTTTTCACCGGTCGGTGCCGCTTTGTCCCGCCAGAGAGATTCAAGGCAGACACCGTGCTTATGAAAGCCCTTGACAGCGCCGCGGCAACTGCTGCCTTCGTAATCTTCCCCTCCCCATTCATCATAGGTTCGCGCAAGGTGATAGAGCTGAAACGGACTGACCCTTGGCGACCGCACTGAATCCAAGTCGATCGCCAACAATCCGCGTTCGCTACGCGGCAACGCCAAGACCGTATCCCGCCAGAAAACAAAGTTCATGACGGCGGCCAGCCCAAACCCCGTACAGGCACCTTCGGTTCCTTGATCCAGCACCATATCACGAAAATGCGGTAGTGCGATCTCGATATCCCGCCTGGTCGGCCATTGGGGTGGAAGCGAGATCAGGCGAGGGGAATAAGGACGATCCCGGTGATCAATTCGGTCTGGCCGAGCATCGAGCACATAGGATTTTGAGCCAATCTGGATAACATTGCGCGGCATCGGACAACCCTCGATGATTGAGGTAAAAAACGAACATGGAGCGTGAACTGCTCTACACCAGGGTAATCGCTTGATGAACGAGCGAGGGCTTCACCCAACAAAAGACTCGGTGCATCCCGTTGCATGATGCCACTGATCCATCTGCTTGCCATACAGGTCGACGGGAAGGCGTTCAACGCACTGGCATCTGGGTAAACTCAACCGGCAACGTGAGCAATCCGGCCTTATACAGTGAAGCCTCGTTCATTGTTTTCGTAGTGATGTCGAACGAACGCGGCGATGGTGCCCTCGATCGTGAGGCCTCGATTGGGGAAGAGGTCGCTGGCGGCGTTGGTGTGGATTCCCACAGCGACCGTGTCGGTGCGACCATTCTCCAGTGGCAACTGGACGAGGATCGGACTGCCGCTTTGTCCAGGAGTCGTGTCGACCGCGTAGAACAATTCGCCCGCCGCGATGTCAGTCACTTGCTCAACGTGCCAGAACTGGACCGCATTGGCAGGCTCGGTTCGCGACCGAGCGTGCGGGCGATCGACGGGATAGCCACTGATAAACGCTTGTTCATGAAGCAGTCGCGAGGCGGTGATCTCGGTCCATGACTGAGATCCCAGATTGGCGACCTCGTCTGCGGGGTAGGGGGCGCGAAGACCGACTACGGCAATGTCGTACGGAGAAACGATCCGCGCCGGGTTGTAAGCACTGTGAGTTTCAACATTGGTCACAGCATAAGTGCCCAGTACTGGGCGAGACCGGTCACCATCGGTACCCAATGTGATGCGAACGTCACGGTTGAAGACCTTTCGACCGTTGACGAAGAAGTTGTGCGCGGCAGTTAAGATCGTTCGGCGTCCGATGAGGCAACCGGTTCCGTATGCGGTGCCTGTCGCAACGCGCCGAGTTCGTCCGGTGGATTCAATCTGACAAATCCATCGGAACGGATTGAGGGTGATGTCAGGGCACGCCTGTCGCTCATCGATTCCGATGATGCTCCTTGGCAGCAGCGGTAGCGGGTTCCCGATTGGACGGAGGCGATCGTGCTGAAGCAGCCAGTTGTTTTTTGCGTCCTGAATATTCATTCCCCCATTCTAGGGCAAAATGATTCTTTGTGGTGCGACCTCGCTACGGACCGTCGGCCGATCTGCCGGTGGGCAATGGAACAGCTCGCGGAGGCTTAGACGCGGTCGCGGATTGACGTTTTCAGTCCCGGCTTCGTGGACGTTCATCTGCACCACCGTTGGAGCGGCAGGATTGCCGGAGGCATCCGTAGTGACAATGGGATAGGGTTGACCGGCTTGCGATGACGGCTGAAAGCCATCTGCTCGATTCAACATTCCCATGGCGAAGTTTTGGCCGTTCTCACGTATTCGCACCGCCGCTTCACGCTCGCCAAGGGTCACTTGCTGCTGACGGATCGCCGATTCCTGAACCTGCAGCTCAGCGGCGTGTTGACGGACGGCGGCCTCCTGTCGACGAACACCCGCCTGCTGTTGATTCAACTGGGACCGAAATCGTAGAGCGCCCTCTGCTTCTGATTCCTTCTTCTCATCATCCGCGTTGGTTGATCCGTCGTTATTCGCGTCCTCTAACTCTAACCCGTTACCAAAGGGCGAGAACTGATTGGAAGGCGGGTCGATGCGATTGAGAACGGGTGGCGGAAGGACACCAGATTCCGTCGGCGGCAGAACAGAGGTGGGCTCACTGACACCCATGGCCTGACGAAATAAACCTTGCATCACCTGCTCACGCTGATTTGCCATGCCTGGCGTTTCTGCCGAGTCGAAGTAGTGGCGATCAAAGTGGTGTTCGGTGACCAGTCGCCACTCGGTTGTTTGGCTGTCGGGCAGAAGCACAGGTTCGTAAATGTAAACTTCTGCGTAGTTCAAAATATCGCGGTGGACTTTCGGAGCCATTTCCTTCGCCAACTCGAGTGCCCGGACTGCATTGCTGAATTCATCCGCTTCCATGCCGTCGGTGCGAATGCCACTTTCCCGGCCAGGTAGATTTCCAATCGCAGTGGTGAGACCGCCGACGCTGTCGACAACATCCGAAACACCCCGCCCGGCATACATCGCTGCAACACCGGTCGCCATTGCATTCTGGGCAGATGAACTGTCTTTCATGTAAAACGGCCCCATCCCGGTGTACATCCAACCGTTGACCATGTTCATTGCGGCACGGAACTCACCAGCACCGCCGCTAATTTGCAGACCGTACTTCTGAGTCAGATCGGGGACGAAGATAACCTGGTAGGTAAAGAAACTGTCCGGTGTAATGCCATCCTTGTAATTCTGGTCCGGTGTCATCTTTGCGGGAACTGTCGATTGGTTTCCAGCGGTACCGATTGTCGCGCCGGACAATGCTGCCGGCGTTAAACTCGCAGCTGCCAAGCCGCCCCCTGAATCGCCGCCGGTGTTGGGAACGGTCACATTTGCCTTAATATCCGCGTAGGCTGCCTGATTATCGAAACCACCCGGGATAGGTGCTGGTCCGGTCAAACCGACTTTACTTTCATCGATGTGTCGTACATTCTTGGCAACCACCAATAGTGGTTTGGGCAGGTAGTAGGGAATTCCCGGTGGATCACATTGATTGGCGGGCGATAGACCTACCGCAGTGATCATCGGCCGTTCCTGACAGCGGGCGCATCCCGACAGAAAAGACGCAATTCCCAGCCCGACAAAAAGCCAGCTATGTAAAACGATTCTCATTGAACATCTCTCAAGAGATAGCAGTCAAACCGGCCATTGGTTGGCAAACGGACTGGATTCGACGTGATAATCGAGTCGCCGTTGAACGGCGCCCCACCAAGCGAGGTATCGGCCCCTAGAATCGGCTTTGGTGACAAAAAGCGAATTGCCCGCACAGGTTAACATCGACCCTTCTGCCAACGCCTTCCTTTCTCAACTTGAAAAGTGAGCGTTTCCGCACGATCGAAATCGCTTCAAAAGACTGAGGCCTTGATTTGGAAACAGACGACAGCGAAGAGTTCGCCACGGAGGGTTGCCGTTGCCTGTGATCGCTCCCGGAATCGTTCTTTCAGAAGGTACTCTCGTATCGGTTCGCTCTACCCGCTGAAAATCAGACAAGTAACGTTCAGCAGCACCAGTTTGATTGGTTAGAAAACGAAGAGCGTACCAGTCATGAATCGCCCAGACGCACCCAACCATCCGGGCAGAGGTCGCGGTTGGAATAACCAACGAACGCGGGGCCAAACCAGTTCTTTGGTGCAACCACGATTCGATCTTCGCCGCTCGATTGGCAACGGGAATCGAAGATTTGTTGGTTGGTAAGATCATGCACGAGGCGAGCGCGGCACTCGGACAAGAAGCAGAACGTCCAATTCCGAACAACGAAGTTATTGCATCTCATCCCAATGACGCATCTTGGAAATCACACCGTGTCGAGTTTGACGGCGAAAGGCCCATTGTGACCGTTCAGCCGATAGGGCGACTGGGCAACAAATTGTTTCGAGTTGCGGCGGCGATTGGATGCCCCGGCGTTCGTCACGATCGCAAGCTGCCCTCAAGTTGAGCCTTCAAACTTTTCTTCAATAACGAAATGATATCCCTCTGCTTTCCATTGGAGATCAGTATCGCCTGGGACGAGTGTCTCCACCGGCCATGAATCCCAATTAAGACGGAGCGTGTTTTCTTCGGACCATTCATAGTGGCCTCGGTCGCCAGTGGATGCGTGCATCTTGCCGTTTGCGAGCAACGATAGCCAACCGAACCAACCATCATGCGAGACAGAAAAAGTCCGCTCCGCTTGCAGTGCGTTTTGCCTTGAACGGAACTCGCGGAAATCCTGGCGAGGCGTGTGGCGATAGTTTTCATGCCGACAGTACTCTGGGTGCCACTGATGGTGAAATCCCTCCACCTCGTCTCGGCGGATGCTCGCGATCTTACTCAGTCGCTCGAAAAGCACATCGTCTTCACCACCCCAACTTTGAAATTCGGGTAGCCCACCGGCCGCGTGGAACAATTGTTTCCAAACGAACGCATTGCCGAAGCCGGAGTGTTCAAAATGCAGCAGCTCTCCACTCTCAGTCATATTGCGGAAAACGGGAAAATAGGCTTCCTGCTGATCCGCAGTATCGATTCCAGTTTGAAGAAGCTGGGGCGTGACGAGCATGTCGGCGTCTAGCAAAAACAAACGATCACTCGACGCCTCGGTCACCGCCAAGTTGAGTCCGCGACCGCGTGAAAAATCTTCCTTCAGACACAAATGTTTTAATCGCAAACCAGTCGTTGCTCTCTCGATCCAACCGGCGAGCGGCCAGTCATCCGAACCAAAATCCGCGATCACTAACTCAACGATCATCGCATTCGTCGGCAACTTGGAGTGACGATTTGGCACGTGTGAAATATTGACGAGCATTTTGACTGCTGCCACTAACGCCGCCACGCAATTCGGAAAAAGTTCTAGGTCCCGGCCCTCGTGGCGAATGCGTGACCGATTCCGGAGGCTAACGCAGACCGACAGAGCAGGGCGATCCAAGACGTGCTGAGTCACCTCGGGCGTTTCCTTCAGCCTCGCAACGCATTCCACGTGTCTCGCTATCAGGATGTCCTTCGAATGGGCAAGGCGGTTATCAGCAACCGGTTTGGGCTGTATTTCGTAAACGCCGGGTGTCAGGTCAAGTGGCTGCTTGCCACCACCGATCGAGAGATGCTCGTAAGGCGAGACACCTCTTAGGATCGCCGAACGCTTGTACTTTGCGATCGGCGACTTCATGAATGGCAGGTTAAGTAACGTGTGAATGCGATCAAAAAAAACAGCATCTTCACCGAGGCTTTGGGGTGGGTATCCATCGACGGCCGCCCAGATTTTTTTCGTGTAACAGCAGAACGCGTGGTTGACCCAGCCCGGAATAGCTTGATTATCATGCAGATCGCCACTACCCCAGTACGCCCAAAATTCGGCGGGTCGGTAAAACGGGATCTGCTGCCGCATCATTTCAGAGACAGCGTCGGATAATCTCCAGGGCAAGTAAACATCATCGTCGTCCCAGACGGCGAGGATCTCACCATTGGCTTGTTCGATGCAAGCGTTTCTCTTTTCACCTAGACTCGCAAATCGGGAGGTCTGGTTGATGACCGTGACCTGGGGATGCTCGAAGTGGAAACGCTGCCCGGCGCAGTCGTTGAAGATGATGAGTTCTTTCTTGTCGTAGTCCTGGTCCAAAAACATCGCGACAGACTCATTAACCAAATCGGGGCGACCATAGGTGGGCATGATCGCCGATGCGAGCGGCATCGGATCTGACTCGCGCAAGCCAGCGACGCCCTCACTCGCCCCTGGCCACATGTAATTTTCAGAGTAGCCATGATCGTTGATTGGTTGCATCTGCGGGTTCCCTCCGTTTGCGGCTTTGATCGTAGGAGTTTCGCCAACCACGATATCAGGTGAGATGGCATCCAAGGGAATAATCAGGAACATCTTACCGAAAAAATCTGCGAGCCAAGCAGGTGCGATCGGAAACCGCTAAAATAACGCTCCAGTCGAATCGAAGACTGCCATACGAGACACTCCAGCCGAGGAAAAGCAAGTTGATTGACGAAATTTGTGTGATCGGATTTCCATCTCGGCTAGGAGGTGCTGATACCGAACTGGACCATCAAATTCACGTCTGGCAGAAGCTGGGCGTGAAGGTGCATCTCATTCACACCGGCCCGATGGATCACAACTGCCACTTAATGCAGATGAGTGAACGAGGGTGCATCATCCACTCGCCATGCGACTGGAGTGCGTGTGCAGGCAAGCATGTGATTTCTTATTGCAACGGCGACTTCCTTCAGAATTTGGAAGTCATTCGTTCGCACGCCAAGTCGACCACCTTCGTCAATTGCATGACCTGGCTGTTCGAGAAAGAAAAAGAGATGCACGCTCGCGGCTTGATCGACTTCTTTCTCTATCAGGCCGATCACGTCATCGAGAAAGTGTCGTCGGAGCTGAGGAGCATTAACGGAGCGTATCGCCCCGTGAAAGTGCGGCCCCATTTTCATCTGGACGCGTTTCCGTTCATCGAGCATCGGGACGAAAAGACCTTCCGGTTTGCGCGACTTTCGCGTGCCGATCCCGGCAAGTTTCACCCCGCACAGCTATGGATCTACGAGACGATGGTGGCGCCCGTGTTAAAATCGGGGGTCATGCTCGGGGTGGATGCAGGTGTCCGCGCAAAGATCGGCCAGGAGCCGGATTGGATCCGTGCTTTTCCTCCCGGCGAGGTCTCGCCCCAGTCGGTTTACAAAGCGTCCCACTGCATCATCCAAGCGACGGAAACCTACGAAAATCTTCCTCGGATCGCGTTCGAGGCGATGGCCAGTGGCTGCTTGCTCATCGTCGATGACCGGGGCGGCTGGAAAGAGTTGATCCAGCACGGCAAGACCGGCTTCCTTTGCTCTGACCAGCGAGATTTTGTCTACTACGCATCGCGAGCTGCGTATGAACTTCAGGAACGCAACGCAATGGTGCGTGAGGCGCGCCGATGGCTGGAGACACATTGGTCGCTGGAGTCTTCGGTCGACGATTGGAAAATGTTTTTCAGCGAACTGTCAGCGTTTTCGGGGGCGTGAACGCCGTTAACATGGGTTTCTGAAAGAAAATTCCCTTTTCTATGTTGACACCGCGCTACGACACGAAACAATCGAGCATCGAGTAGATTTCCTTTCACTCCCGGCACAGGAAATAGCGGATGTCTTCCAACAGTTCATCGTTCGGCTCATCATCGAGCAGTTCTTCCCATGGGAGTAGCAGCTCGTCAGCAAGCCCCTCGTCGAGCAGCTCGGGCACAGCAAGCAGTAGCTCATCGAACGTGTCCTCGTCGAGCAGTTCCTCGCAGGGTAGCAGCTCCTCAACAATCCCCTCATCGAGCAGCTCCTCTCAGGGGAGTAGCAGCTCTTCGACAGTCCCTTCGTCGAGCAGTTCCTCGCAGGGGAGCAGCAGCTCTTCGACAGTCCCCTCATCGAGCAGCTCCTCGCAGGGGAGCAGCAGCTCTTCAACAATCCCCTCGTCGAGCAGTTCCTCGCAGGGTAGCAGCTCCTCAACAATCCCCTCATCGAGCAGCTCCTCTCAGGAGAGTAGCAGCTCTTCGACAGTCCCTTCGTCGAGCAGTTCCTCGCAGGGGAGTAGCAGCTCTTCGACAGTCCCCTCGTCGAGCAGCTCCTCTCAGGGGAGTAGCAGCTCTTCAACAATCCCCTCGTCCAGTAGTTCCTCGCTGGGGAGCAGCAGTTCTTCAACAATTACCTCGTCGAGTAGCTCCTCTCAGGGAAGCAGTAGCTCTTCGACAGTCCCCTCGTCGAGCAGTTCCTCTCAGGGGAGTAGCAGTTCTTCAATAGTTCCCTCGTCGAGCAGCTCCTCGCAGGGGAGCAGCAGCTCTTCAACAATCCCCTCATCGAGCAGCTCCTCTCAGGGGAGTAGCAGCTCTTCGACAGTCCCTTCGTCGAGCAGTTCCTCGCAGGGGAGCAGCAGCTCTTCGACAGTCCCCTCATCGAGCAGCTCCTCGCAGGGGAGCAGCAGCTCTTCAACAATCCCCTCGTCGAGCAGTTCCTCGCAGGGTAGCAGCTCCTCAACAATCCCCTCATCGAGCAGCTCCTCTCAGGAGAGTAGCAGCTCTTCGACAGTCCCTTCGTCGAGCAGTTCCTCGCAGGGGAGTAGCAGCTCTTCGACAGTCCCCTCGTCGAGCAGCTCCTCTCAGGGGAGTAGCAGCTCTTCAACAACCCCCTCGTCGAGTAGCTCCTCGCAGGGGAGCAGCAGTTCTTCAACAATTCCCTCGTCGAGTAGTTCCTCGCTGGGGAGCAGCAGTTCTTCAACAATCCCCTCGTCGAGTAGCTCCTCGCAGGGGAGCAGCAGCTCTTCAACAATCCTCTCGTCGAGCAGTTCCTCTCTGGGAAGTAGCAGCTCTTCGACAATCCCCTCGTCGAGCAGCTCCTCTCAGGGCAGTAGCAGTTCTTCAACAGTCTCCTCATCGAGCAGCTCCTCTCAGGGCAGTAGCAGTTCTTCAACAGTTCCCTCGTCGAGCAGCTCCACTCAGGGCAGTAGCAGTTCTTCAACAGTCCCCTCATCGAGCAGTTCCTCGCAGGGTAGTAGCAGCTCCTCAACAATCCCTTCGTCGAGTAGCTCCTCTCAGGGGAGTAGCAGTTCTTCAACAATTCGCTCGTCGAGCAGTTCGTCCCAAGGCAGCAGCAGCTCTTCGACAACCCCCTCATCGAGCAGCTCCTCGCAGGGAAGCAGTAGCTCTTCGACAGTCCCCTCATCGAGCAGTTCCTCTCACGGGAGTAGCTCTTCGGTAATCCCGTCATCAAGCAGTTCTTCCTCAAGCGGTTGGGATGGGCCAGGGTCTGAACCCCCTGTAGTACCTCCACCTCCTCCAACCTGCAACAAGCCAGCCGAAGAAATCAGTCCCAACAGTGGTGGCCCCGTTCGCTATTTCAACGGCGAGCTGCAGCTTGCTGTCACTGACCTACAGGCTCCCGGTGCCGGTGGTCCTTGGGCACAGCGACGCCAGTACAGTAATCAGCTCAAAGGACAGAACGAGGTAGGACTCGGCTATAACTGGCTCGTCGAGGCATGGCCTTACTTGCTCAAAGGACCCGGTGGGGCCATTAACT